>Ga0206993_1012_pt1 | contig 47756 bp, 40 predicted proteins | sample Alteio_BWMinCont_7_FD_153499 | JGI IMG/M metagenome (GOLD analysis project Ga0206993, IMG submission 153499) | Enriched cells from forest soil in Barre Woods Harvard Forest LTER site, Petersham, Massachusetts, United States -... | ecosystem: Environmental > Terrestrial > Soil > Temperate forest >... | reverse complement strand
GGCTCTTTTTTAAAGAACTCCAGGCCTTCATCAATAGTCATTTCTAATACTTCGGATACATTTTTATCCAGGTAGGTAATATCCAGTATATGCTGTTTAAACCGTTTACCGCCACAAGTTTCGCAAGTCAGGAAAATATCAGCCATAAACTGCATTTCTATTTTCACCTCACCCTCACCCTGACAAACATCACAACGGCCACCTTCCACGTTAAATGAAAATGCCGAAGGCTTCAACCCCGCCGCCTTTGATGCCGGTTGCGCGGCATATAAATTCCTGATCTCGTCCCAGGCCTTCACGTAAGTAACCGGGTTTGATCTGGATGAACGCCCAATCGGGTTTTGATCCACCATTTCCACCTGCTCAATCTTGGCGTAATCACCCTCAATGCTATCGTATGAGCCGGTTTGCTCACCGGAGTAATTACCCAGCGTTTTTTGCAGCGCAGGCGCCAATATCCGTTTAACCAAACTGGTTTTACCCGAGCCTGATACTCCCGTAACCACAGTAAGCACCCCTAACGGAAACTTCGCATTAACATGCTGCAGATTATTTTCCCTGCCGCCTTTAATTTCAATAAAGTCATGCCATTTACGGCGATGGGTTGGTATTTCTATTTCTTCCTTACCGCTCAAATACCGACCGGTTAAGCTATTATCATCCTTAATGATCTGATCATAAGTGCCCGAGAAGATCAACTCCCCGCCATGTGTACCCGCGGCTGGCCCAATATCAATAATATGATCGGCCGCTTTCATAATCTCCTCCTCGTGTTCAACCACCAATACCGTATTCCCTACATCACGCAGAGATTTAAGTACCGTAATCAAACGCTGGGTATCGCGCGGATGCAAACCAATACTCGGCTCATCCAAAACATATATCGATCCAACCAAACTGCTACCTAATGACGTTGCCAAATTAATCCTTTGTGATTCACCACCCGATAAAGTATTCGACAACCTATTCAGCGTTAAATAACTCAAACCAACATCATTCAAAAACAATAAACGGTTGGTTATTTCCATCAGCAGGCGTTTACCTACCGTTGTATCTGTTTCATTTAGTTTAAGGTTGCTAAAGAAATCCAGTGCTTTATCCAATGGCATCAACACCACATCGGTAATTGATTTACCATCTATCTTCACATAAGAAGCATCCTGCCTTAAGCGGCTACCCTTACACTCGGGGCAAGTAGTCTTTCCTCTGTATCGCGATAACATCACCCGGTACTGGATCTTATAAGTTTGAGCTTCCATCTCAGCAAAAAACTCATCCAGCCCGCGGAAATATTTATTACCAGTCCATAATAACCTTTGCTCCTTTTCAGTAAGCTGGTTATATTGGCGATGGATAGGAAAATCAAACTGTAACGCATTTTTGATCAGGTTATCGTTCCACTCGCGCATCTTTTCGCCGCGCCATGGGGCAATAGCCGCCTCGTATATACTTTTGCTTTTATCGGGGATAACCAAATCCTCATCAATGCCAATCACCTTGCCATAACCCTCGCAGCGTTTACAAGCCCCGTAAGGATTATTAAAGCTGAAGAAATTAGCGGTCGGCTCTTCAAACTTTATCCCATCCAGCTCAAACCTATCGCAAAAAAAGCGTTCGGTTTCTTTTTCGGCATCAGGTTCCTGGTAACGCACGTAGCAATCGCCTTTACCTTCAAAAAACGCCGTTTGTATCGAATCACCTAAACGGCTTACGGTTTCATCTTCTTCATTTTTGGTAATACGGTCAATCACAATACGCACAGCCTGCATTATGTGTTGTGGGTTGTCCGTTACTGGTTCAACATCGGCTTTTTTACCTTTCGCCTTTGAACTTTTAACTTTCAGCTCGTCTTTTACCTCCTCCTTCAGCCACGCACCATCATCCACAATGCTCATATCCTCCAACAAAGTTTCAATCTTAGATAGTTTTTGCAGATATTCCACCCGCACAAAACCCTTTTGCATCAATACCGCCAGCTCTTCCTTCAAGCTGCGGTTATTGTGCGGATATAGCGGGCATAATATGGTGACCTGTGTATCAGCAGGCAGCGACATGATAAAATTGATCACATCAGTAACCGAATCTTTCTTCACCAAATTGCCCGATATCGGCGAGATAGTTTTACCTATCCGCGAAAAAAGCAATTTCAAATAATCATATATCTCGGTTGATGTACCCACGGTTGAGCGCGGATTTGAAGTAATTACCTTTTGCTCAATAGCGATAGCCGGGGCGATGCCTTTAATGTAATCTACATCCGGCTTGTTCATACGGCCCAAAAACTGGCGCGCGTATGACGACAGGCTTTCTACATACCTGCGCTGCCCTTCGGCGTACAAAGTATCAAAAGCCAATGATGATTTACCCGAACCCGACATGCCCGTAACCACTACCAGCTTATTTTTAGGTATGGCCACATCCAGGTTTTTCAGGTTGTGTACACGTGTGCCCTTAATTATAATATGCTTCTGCGGATCTTTTTCTGCTTCTTTAATCATTCAAATGTTAGTTCATTTTGATGGTTCAAAGCCTTTGGCAAAGTCGGTTCCTACTATGAACCATGACCTATCAACCATCAACCTTTCCAAAACGCAAAAATCCTAAAATTATTAGCCGATTCCAAATGCGCGCCACTAATAAATGGGAATATGATTTTGGATTGATATTCGCCTAACTAATTAAACTTTAACACCTTAATTCAGTCAAATGTTAAAAAGTGTTAAAGTGTTAAATACGATGAAATATTTGGTTTTTTTCGATTTTTTTGCTTTATTTGATGTAACAAAAGGAGACCCTATATAGATTAAACTATACTTTAACAAAAAATATATCTTTTAATTAAGTTTAAAGTAAAGGTTTTCTATGGATTTTCAATTGCAAAGTGATCAGGATTTAATCCATCTATACATCACGGGCGAAGAGGCCGGATTAGTGGAGTTAATACGCCGATACCAATCTAAAATTTACACCTCCATATACTTACTGGTAAAAGACGAGTACCTCGCCGAGGATATTTTTCAGGATACCTTTATCAAAGTCATCAACACCTTAAAGGCCGGGAAATATAACGAAGAAGGTAAATTCCTTCCCTGGGTTACCCGTATAGCGCACAATTTAGTGATTGACCATTTCCGCCGTGAAAAGCGTGCGCCAATGGTTAGCAATGGCGACGACTTCGATATTTTTGAAGTATTAGGCAATTATGATGAAAGCACCGAGGATCGCATGGTTCGCGAGCAAACACATAAGGACCTTAAAGCCCTTATCCAACTTTTACCATCCGAACAAAAAGAAGTCCTCATCATGCGCCATTTCGGCGACCTGAGTTTCAAGGAGATAGCCGACATTACCGATGTTAGCATCAATACCGCCCTGGGCCGTATGCGTTACGCCCTAAATAACCTGCGTAAAATGATGCAGGGTAGAGAGCTTAGCTTGAAGAATTAATTTCATGAAATTTTCATGAAATTTTTTTCATAGTTAATAAAATATTACTTTCAGGCTTGCGTTTAATACTTGTACTTTAAACATTAACAAGCTTATGGGCGAAACCTTTACAAATTCTTTAAACACGGTCATTAAAAACTCGCAGATGAAAGACAGGGAAGTACAAGAAAACCTGGATGCGGATGATTTGATCTTCTATCATTCCATCCGTGCAGATTTGGATCTTCTGAAAAAGAAACCAAAACTGCATACAATCCATTATATACTGGATTACTCCAAAAGCCTGCGTAGCTAGTTGGCCTTACAAAATTTAAAAGCCCGTTGTAAAAAAGTTATATTAACTAATTGCAACGGGCTTCTTTTTTTTAATTATTTTCGACGACATACTACTATTCAATCATGTTAAAACAAGAACGCTACCGCCATTTTGTAGATTATTTTTCAAAAAACCAACCTAATGCCGTTACCGAGCTGCATTATGGCAGTCCGTTCCAGTTATTGATAGCCGTTATTCTATCTGCCCAATGCACCGATAAACGCATTAACCAGGTAACCCCTGCCCTGTTCGAGCGCTTCCCTACGCCTGAAAGCTTAGCAGCATCCACACCCGAAGAAGTTTTTACATATATCCGAAGTGTAAGCTATCCAAATAACAAAGCCAAGCATTTGGTAGGCATGGCAAAAATACTGGTCGATGTTTTTCATAACGAAGTTCCATCCGACATTGATCAGCTGCAAAAAATGCCCGGTGTGGGTCGTAAAACCGCTAACGTAATTGCTTCCGTAGTTTATGACGCACCAGCCATTGCTGTTGATACCCACGTTTTCCGTGTAGCTAACCGCATAGGCCTAACAACCAATGCCCGCACCCCCTTAGCTGTTGAAAAACAATTAGTAGAGTATCTGCCCCAGGAAACTTTAGCCATCGCCCATCACTGGCTTATACTGCATGGCCGCTACATCTGCGTGGCCCGCAGCCCAAAATGTGATGTATGCCCGCTAACCTGGTTCTGCAAATACTACTCCCGCACCCACACCGAAAGCTACCTGCAAAAAGAAGAAGCCGCAAAGGTCAAAAAAGTAAAAGAGCAGAAAAAGAAGAAATCTTTAGATGCGATAAGTAAGGAGTTGAAAAAACGGAGTGTAAAATAGTTTCTGCTTTTCCCTTGTCATTTCGACCGAAGGGAGAAATCTTCTTCAAGAAGCATAACGAACTATGCAGATCGTATAAGATTCCTTCCTCCGGTCGAAATGACAAATTTTATTTATTTCATCATCCCCCTTATCAACTTCCCCAATACCTTAAAACTATTCTCCAGCACCCCATCATAAGGCCTGCCGAAGCTTATCCTTATAAAATTGGTAAAGCGCGCATCGGTACTAAAAATTTGTCCGGGTGCTATGCTGATATTTTGCGCCATGGCAGCCTGGTAAAGCTCAAAGGCGTTAATACTTTTATCCAGTTCAATCCATAAAGCATAGCCACCTTGCGGTTGACTTATTTTTGTATCAGGCGGAAAATATTGGGCAATACCCTGCATATAATGCAGGCACTGGGTATACAAAGCCTTGCGCAGGTTACGCATATGCAAGTCGTATCGCCCGGTTTCAAAAAAATGCGCTATTGCAGCCTGCGTAGGCGTAGCCGAACTAATGGTATGCATCAGCTTTAAACTTAATATCTGTTCCTTAAACTTGCCCGGTATGCACCAACCAACCCGGTACCCCGGTGCAAGTGATTTTGAAACTGAAGAGCATAACATTACCATCCCATCCTTATCATAACTCTTGCAGGTGCGCGGGCGACTTTTCCCAAAATATATCTCGCCATAAATATCATCCTCAATTAATGGGACTTGTTTCTTTGCTAATAGCTTTACCAGTTGTTGCTTACGTTCGTCGGGCATACAGCTGCCTATGGGGTTGCTGAAATTGGTTACAAACAAGCAGGCATTAACGGTCACCTTTTCCATGGCTTGTTCCAAATAGGCAATATCCAACCCTGTCTTTGCATCACCCGGAATCTCCAGCACATTCAAATTCAGGCTCATCATTATGGTAAAAATGCCGAAATAAGTAGGGCTTTCAATAGCCACAGTATCGCCGGGTTTGGTAACTGCCCGCAGGCAAAATACCAAGGCTTCCATACAGCCTTGCGTGGTCACAATATCATCTTCGCTTATTTGCCCACCCCAGTTAAACGCATTTTTGGCAATCTGTTTGCGCATATCGATATTCCCCTGCAAACTTTCATAATTAGTATTGCCATTAGGGCTTTTGCGGATGGCTTCCATCATCGATTTATTCAACTTAGCCATCGGTATTAATTCCAGAGCCGGCGATGAGCGCGACAAACTTAAAACACTATCCCCGCCCATATTGCGGTAAACCATCGCTATCATTTCTACAACACTTACCTGCTCAATCTTTTTTAGCGGTGGCATCATTTCCGGCGATTTAGTATAACGCGAGGTAGAGAACTTTACATAGTAGCCCGACTTCGGCCGGGCTTCTATCATACCCATATTTTCCAGCTCAACATATGCCTTATAAGCTGTGCTGATGCTGATCCCCTGCTCCTGACTCAGCGCACGCACCGATGGCAGCTTATCACCACATTTTAATAGATTTTGTTTGATCTGATTTTCAAACCGACCAACTAGCTGGGTATATAAAAAGTCGTGATCCGTGGTAGCTACAAATTCTTTCATAACATCTGTTATGCTCAAAATTAACAAATCTGCATCTGTTTTTGCAATAACCATAACACTTTCTTTGTATTATAATTTATTCAAGATATGGAACTGCAATTCATCGATTACAAACCCGAGTATCAACCCTGGTTTGAAAAACTAAACAAAGCCTGGCTCGAAGAATATTTTGTGGTAGAGGACTTTGACAAATATGTTTTAGAAAACCCCGAGGAAGCCATTTTAAAACAAGGCGGTAAAATATATTTCGCCGCCGCGGGCGATACTATTGTGGGCACTGTTGGTTTACGTTATGTAGAAGATGGTGTTTATGAACTAACCAAAATGGCAGTCGACAAAAACTATCATGGTGGTGGTGCAGGTCAGTTTTTATGCCAGTCGTGCATTAATAAGGCGCGTGAGATGGGTATGGATAGATTGGTACTATGGTCAAACCGCATACTTGAAAATGCCATACATATTTACCGTAAATTAGGCTTTATCGAAATACCGGTATCACCCGGCACCTATGGCCGTGCCGATATTATGATGGAAATAAATTTTAAACAGGAAGCAGCAACTCAACAATAAACAATATGCAAACTACACCACTAACCGAACAGGAAATACAACAACTAAGAGCCGAAACCAAAGGGACAGCCAACAAAATACACTTCAACAATGCTGGTTGCTCAATGGCGACCGATGTGGTGGTGGGAACTGTGGTAAATTACCTAAACGAAGAAGCCAGTTTCGGCGGTTACGAAACGGAAGCCAAATATAGTGAGGAATTGGATAAAGCCTACGATTCAATTGCCCGGTTGATTAATGCTGAAAAAGATGAAGTTGCTATTGTAGAAAATGCGAGCACCGCATGGGCGCTGGCTTTTAATGGCATTGATTTTAAACCCGGTGATGAAATTATCACCTGCGAAATGGAGTACGTTACCAACCTGATAGGCCTGGTACATGTGCAAAAAACGCAGGGTGTTAAAGTTGTATTAATCCCCAATGACGAGTATGGTAATTTCTCATTACAGGCATTAGAAGAAGCGATATCGCCCCAAACAAAACTGATAGCTGTTACACATATTCCATCTTCTGCAGGCGGTATGATACCCATTGTGGAAATCGGCAAAATAGCCCGCAAGCATAATATTTTATATCTGGTTGATGCCTGCCAAAGCGCCGGGCATGTTCCGCTGGATGTAAAGGAAATTGGTTGTGATATGCTGTCGGTAACCGGCCGTAAATATCTGCGCGCACCACGTGGTACAGGTTTTTTGTTTGTACGAAAACCCATTCAGGATAAACTGAAGCTGATATTTATGGATGGTTTCACCGCCGAATGGGTAAGCGAAACCGATTATAAAATAAGAGATGATGCCCGCCGTTTCGAGATGTATGAAAAAAACAAGGCGCTAATCCTTGGATTAGGTAAAGCTATAGATTATGCCTTAAATATCGGCATGGATAGGATATGGTTACGCATACAGTATCTGGCCAATACGCTTCGTCAACAACTAAACCAAATTGAAGGCATTACTGTTCATGATTTCGGCAGTGAGCAATGCGGCATAGTTACTTTTACCGTAGCCGGGATGGAAAGCGCGGAAGTAAAAGCCAAATTAGCACAGGATAATATTAACGTGTCGGTTGGCCTCGCAAAATCAACCTTATTCTACATGAATAAAAATCACCTCGCTAATGTAGTAAGAGCCTCCGTGCATTATTACAATACCGATGAAGAGATAATAATATTGCGCACTAAATTAAAAGAGATGTTAACCAACTAAGCAGATATTTTCGGGTTAATGATGTTTAAATCGCGCATAAATTTTTTACGATAGTTCAGTGGGCTCAATCTCATTTTAGCTTTAAACATCTTGTAAAAGTGCGATACATCACCAAACCCGCTCTCAAAGGCTATCTCTGAAATGGGCTTATCGCTCTGCACCAATTGTTGTGTAGCATAATTCAGGCGATACTCAATTATGGTTTCCATAAACGTTTTGCGGGTTACTTTTTTAAAGTACTTGCAAAACGCATTTGGAGTCATGTTGGCAACCGATGCTGCTTTATCTAATGATACCGATTGCCTGAAATTCTCAACTAAATACGCAAAAACAGGGTTTATGCGCTCCTGCTGGCTCACCGAATTTGTAGCCATGCTTTGGTTTTGATCCAACAGAATAAAATCATTAGTTACAGCAAGATTTTGTAATATATTAAGCAGTTTTAGCAGCTTGTTAAAATTATTTTCATCATCAACCAACCCTCTTAAAAGGTCACTAATTTCCGCCTGAATATTGCCACCAAATTTTATCCCGCTTACCGACTTTTCAAACAGCTCGCTGATGTCCTTCATTTCAGGTCGGTCAAAAAAATTCTCTCCTAAAAAATCAGCGGTAAATTGTATTACAATGGCACCTGCTTCATGTTGGGTCTGTTCAATATTGGCCAGTTTCCAGCAATGGGGCAAATTCGGGCCTAATAATACCAGGTCACCGGTAAAAAAATCTTCCATATGCGTACCCACATATCTTTTTCCGTTGCCTTTGGTGATAAAGGTCAATTCATATTCCGGATGAAAATGGTACGGGCCATCAAATGCCCACTGGTCAAATTTGCGGACCAAAAATGATTGCCTGTTACCCGGCTGCAGAACTTCAAAGGAGGCCTTGATCATCGCATATCTTATTACACCAACCTAATATACCAATTTAACAAGATAGAATAAACCATAATTAAATCACTTTATTCATTTTTTTGACCGAAAAGATTATTTTACTTTGAGTTAAACTAATTAACAAACATGACTATTAGTAGTGCATCACAACTGCCTTCTTTGGATAACTTCAAGAATTTATCTGCCGAAAACATCAGCAAATTTCAGGCCAAAGGGCATACACTTATAAAAGGTGTTTTGTCCGGGGAAGAAATTGCCGCTTACCGCCCCGTTATTGTTGATGCAGCAGAACGTTACAATACCGAAAATCGTAAATTGGAAGATAGGGATACCTATGGCAAAGCCTTTTTGCAGATCATGAACCTGTGGCAGGTTGATGCAGCCGCAAAGAAATTTGTTTTAGCCAAACGCATGGCTAAAATAGCTGCCGATTTAATGGGTGTAGAAAATGTAAGGTTGTACCATGACCAAGCCTTGTTTAAAGAACCTGGTGGCGGACCAACCCCGTGGCACCAGGACCAATATTACTGGCCGATTGATACCAACAATACCGTAACCATGTGGATGCCTTTGGTTGATATTGATGTAGATATGGGTATGCTCACCTTTGCCTCCGGATCATACAAAAAGGGCGCGGTATTTAACCACGAGATTTCTGATGAATCGGAAGCGGCCTTTGATCAATACGTTAAGGATAATAATTTGCCAATTACCCGTGCAGAAACCATGAAAGCCGGCGATACCACCTGGCATCGTGGTTTTACCATACATCAGGCACCCGGCAACAAATCAAACCAATTGCGCGAAGTAATGACCATTATTTATATAGCAGATGGCGCCAGGATAATCCACTACAAAAACTCACAGCAAAAAAACGATCATCACAAATGGCTAATGGATAAACCCTTTGGCGAACTGATTGATTCACCTTTAAATCCTTTATTGCTCTGACTATTTCTTAGATACGCTTTCATAATATCTGCAAAGGCTGTCATACTGAGCGTAGTCGAAGTATGTGGGCGGGCCCTTTACGCGCGTCCTTCGACTACGCTCAGTATGACAGCCACCGCACAGTGGTAAAGAATCTCGCACGTCATCCTGCGTATGGGGATTGCCACGCAATTGGCTGTCTACAAATAAAATTGTCATTCTGAGGTACGAAGAATCTGTAAAGTAGTTTACATCTTTACAGATTCTTCGCCCTGCTCAGAATGACAAATCTTTTCATTTATTCCGCTAACCAAATAGCATCAATAAACCATTTTTTACTATCAAAGAATATATTCAGCGGCTTAAACCCTGCCCCTGCTGCCATCTGATTGGTTTGTATCACATTATATTTTTGGGAGATTTCCATGTAAATATACTCATCCTTGGCAAAGCAAATCGTTTCCTTACCACGAATTTTCACCTGCTGATCTTCTAAACTTATCAGGTAGCTTTTACATGATCCTGTCTCTGGATCATACGTGGGGTAATGCTCAAATTTAGCAACATCAAAATCAGCACCCAGCTCACGATTAATGCGATCTAACAAATTAATATTGAATCTTTTAGTGATACCATCCTTATCATTATAAGCAGCCAAAATTGTTTTAGGATTTTTTTTCAGGTCAATACCAACCAACAACATATCACCAATTGAAAGGTGATTACGTAACTGCTTACAGAAACTTTCTGCATCACTAACAGGCATATTACCAACATTTGATCCTAAGAACAAAACAACCTTACGACGTTTAGATAGAGATGCTGCTTTTTCCAGCATATTAAAATAATCACCATTCAAGCCGGTAACCCTCAACCCCGGAAGCGAAACAGGCAACGTCGTATTTAAATAGGAGATCACGTTCTCCGATATATCAATCGGCAGATAGCTAAAATCAGCTTTTTGCTCCAATAAATATTTCAGCAAAAAGGTTGATTTCATGGCATCACCAGCCCCTAGCTCTATCAGGTCGAAAGCATCGCCATTACTCATTATGGCCCGGCATATTTCAGCGGTTTGCTCTGTAAATATTTCCAGTTCGCAATTGGTTGGGTAATACTCATCGCAATTCATCAAATCCTGGAAAAGCTTATCGCCCACCGCATCATAAAAATACTTGGAACTTAAATGCTTTGGCGTTGATTGCAAACCCTTGATAACATCGGCATAAAACTGCTCGGTTATGTCAGCCTGGTTATTTAATGGTTGCATGGTAGCAGTGTTCATATTTTTCATTAGGTTGATTATATGATGCATTACTTAGCAAGCCTTATGCCAGTAAATTGCCATCGTAAATGTGTTTGAAAAAAGTTGCGGTAGGTAATACGTGCATGCCCCGGCGATGTAACTTCCGATGCACCTCTTAATACTTTTTGGTTCACCATAAATTTACCATTATACTCGCCAATAGCACCCGGCGCTTTCGCGAAACCCGGATAAGGCAGGTACGAACTTTCGGTCCACTCCCAGCTTTTGCCCCAGCTAAACTGCGGTGCAGCGGCTTCCCACTCAAATTCCGTTGGCAAGCGCATTCCTTTCCACGCCGCAAAGGCATAAGCCTCAAAATAACTAATATGACAAACCGGCTGTTTCATTTCAACAGGTTCCAACCCATTAAAAGTATAGTTATACCATTCGCCGTGTATTAAATGCCAGTATAAAGGCGCTTGTATCGTATTGGTTTTAACCCAATCCCAACCCTCAGCATGCCAGTGGCGGAAATCGTTATATCCGCCAGCTTTTATAAACTCGACATATTCCTCATTAGTCACCAAATTCGGGCTGATCTCATAAGCATTCAAATAAACTTTATGCCTGCTCAGCTCATTATCAAAACAAAAACCACCGCCCTGAAAGCCTATCTCATAAATACCTTCATCCATACTAATAAAAGGCGCATCAACCGCTTTTATTTTTGGTGAATGATAATCATGCGAATAAGCCGGGAACAGCGGGTTATGCCCTAAAATGTATTTAATATCAGTATATAAAAGTTCCTGGTGCTGTTCCTCATGGTTAAAGCCAAGTACCAATAACTCTTTAACTTCTTCGGATGGTTCTTCACACAAAAACTTATTCATGGCATCATCCACATACTTGCGGTAGCGCATAATATCAATAACCGTTGGGCGACTTAAATTACCCCTATCTGTACGGATCACACGGTTGCCTACCGTTTCGTAATAACTATTGAATACGAAGTTGTATTCCGGGTTAAATTCCTGGTAATCGGTAGCAAAAGGTTTTAAAATAAAAGTCTCGAAAAACCAGGTGGTATGCCCGATATGCCATTTAGGTGGGCTAACATCCCCTACGGGCTGCACCACATAATCTTCAGTTTGCAGTGGGCTGCAGATATGCTCCGTATGCTTGCGGACCTTTAAATAACGTTCAGCAAGGCTTATTTTATCGGTATAATATTCAGTTGCTGTTTCCATTTCGGGTTTATTTTTTATCCAAATAGTTTTTAAGGTCCGTTATTGATTTAACATTTAAAGCCGCCGCTTGTTTTTGCCGCATCATTAAAGCATAAGCATTGTTAAAGCCTATGGGTTGTAACCATTTTATCTGGTAACGTTTCTCAAATTCCTCTTTGACGTAATTATAGGTCTTTTCCTTACTCCCTTCAACCGAATTTATGATTTGTTGTGATGGTTGAAGGATAACTAAAAGGCCGGTACCGGTATACTCCGGGTAAAAATCTATCTGGTTGTTTGTTAATGCATCAAAACATATTTTTGTTCCGCCGAGGCCTGTTTTGGTAGTTACGTCGTAATCAGTATAACCTTTAATCAACATACTGTACATATTTGCCAAAATGTATTGCTCACCAAATATTTTTGAACCAATCCTAACTATGCCCTCGGTGCCGCCTCGTTCGGGTCGCCATAAATTTTTCGATACCAAAAAATCCTTAGCTACCTTCTCGGGGCTTTCGTGAAGATAGTCGGTTCGATAATTTAATTCGGTCATCACCGTATCATTAATTTTACCCGACAGCAGATTTAATGTTTTTTCCAACTCAGGAAACTTTTGCAAAGCATCCTCGCGCACAATAGGCGCAGCAAAATATGGCGGGAATATGGCTTTATCATCCTTCAAAACAACCAGCCCATAAGCCTTCAACCTTCCATCGGTTGAGTAACCGCTAATCACATCCAACTGCTTCTCATAGGCTGCCTTATACATCACCGCGTCGCTAATTACGATAGTGTGGATCTTTAAATGATATTTGCTTTGCAGACCAAGGTTACCGTCCTGCCTGCCCATAAACTCAGGCGTAAATCCTGCGGTCAATTTACTACCATAAGCTGATGGAATAAAATAAACCGAAGCCAGCAATACAATAATTATCGGCAAAGCATAAGTACCTGTTTTAATCTTTTTAAAGTTGAGTTTTTGTACCCTCGATAACAGAAAATCAAATATAATAGCCAGCAAAGCCGCAGGTATAGCACCAGCTAAAATCATGTTACTATTGTTAAGCGATATCCCACCGAAAATAAACTCGCCTAAGCCACCCGCCGCGATGTACGACGCCAATGTAGCCACACCCACCGTTATCACCGTAGCCGTGCGGATACCCGCTAATATCACCGGCATAGCCAACGGCAATTCCACTTTAAACAAAATTTGCCATTTGTTCATCCCCATAGCTGTAGCCGCCTCCTTAACCGCTGCATCAACCCCGGTAATACCAGTATAAGTATTCCTGATGATGGGCAACAGCGCATATAAAAGTAAAGCAACAATAGCAGGTTTTGGCCCGATACCCAAAAGCGGGATCATAAACCCAAGCAAAGCGATACTCGGTATAGTTTGCAATATCCCTGCGATACCCAATACCGAACCCGATAGTTGTCTTCTACGAGCGATGAGTATACCTAAAGGCAAACCAATCAGCACCGCCAAAAACAGCGAAATAAAAGTCAACCCTATATGCTCCAGTGTTTGAGTAGCCAGTTTATCGCTCTGCTGACGCATAAAATCCCACAAAGTTTGTTGCTGATCATTCATGCGCTTGCTGTTGTTTGTATTGATAAAACACCGACATCAAATCCTCAAACCCAAGCTTCTCAATTTCTTTATCCTGATCATCGTAAACGGATATACTCTCGTTCCCTCTAAACTTAAACTGCTCCATTACCCACCATAAACTTACATCCAACGGTAAAACTTCCCCGTTTAACCGTAAAGTTCCCCCTTCAGGGGGCGGAGGGGGTTTGATCGCCTTAAACTCCAATTGCAATCGTTGCTCTTTCAAAAAATCTCCGACAAATTTATTTTTTGGCTTGAATAGCAAATCGGCAGGTGTTCCTTGCTGTACTATCTTCCCGGCATCCATCAAACAAATACGGTCGCCTAATTCAAAGGCTTCCTGCACATCATGGGTAACCATAATAATGGTTTTCTTCTTCAATTCATCCAATGCCTTAAACTCCGCGTGAATTTTCGATTTGGTTACGTTATCCAGTGCGCCAAATGGTTCATCCATCAACAAAACCGGCGGATCGGCAACCAATGCTCTCGCCAAACCAACCCGCTGCTGCTGGCCACCGCTTAACTCATTCGGATAAACATTCAGATAATCTTCCGATAGATGCAGTTTCTCCAACAATTCGCTAACGCGATGCTGTATTTGCTTTTTATCCCACTTGAGCAACTGTGGCACAATGGCAATATTCTCGCCGACTGTATAATGCGGAAACAACCCGTTATTCTGCAAAACATAGCCAATGCCACGCCGCAAAATCTCGGGCTGCTGTTCCAGTATATTTTTATTATTGATGAAAATATTGCCATGCGTAGGCTCTATAAGCCTGTTCAGCATTTTTAGGGTTGTGGTTTTGCCGCAACCGCTGGTACCCAGTAAAATCAGATTTTCGTGCTCGTTTACATCAAAAGAAATATCATCTACCGCCTTTACATTACAAAAGTGCTTGCTCAGATGTTCAACTTTTATCATAAACGGGTGCTAATCTTCCAGATTTAAAAATAGGTTATTTAATGATTCGGAATAAGTAGGATGCGCGAAAACACAATAGCGTATCCTGTCGTAAGTAATACCACCCTCCATTGCCATTTGCAGTACGGTCATAATCTCACCGCCCTCGGTACCTAAAACTGCAGCACCCAGTATTTTTTTAGTAGCCGAATCAACCACGGCTTTCATAAAACCACGGGTATCACCAACCTCAATTGCACGGGCCACATGTGCCATAGGCAATTTAACAACTTTTACCCTTATTTTCTGTTTTTTGGCATCCTCCTCACTAATCCCTATCCTACCCAGTTGCGGATCGGTGAACATACAGTAAGGCACCGGCCTGTCTTTTATTGTTAAATTATCGCCCTCAATCAGGTTACGATAAACAATGGTGTAATCGTTATATGCAATATGTGTAAATGCCGGGCCGCCCTTTACATCGCCCAAAGCATAAATACCTTTTATATTAGTTTCCAGCTTGCTGTTTACTTTTATAAACCCTTTTTCATCAACCTTTACCCCAGTTTTATCTAAATTCAAAGCTTCACTTTGCGGAATCCTGCCAACGCCAATTAAAACATGAGAGCATTTGATCACCTGCTCTTTCCCTGCAATGGATACTTTGGCCTTTATATTACCTTTTTTTGTTTTTTCAAAAGCCAGGGTAGTAGCATCCGTATAGATCTCGATATTTTCATCCGTTAATATTTGATGCATAGCCTCAGCTATATCCTCATCCTCACGGGATAAAACACGTTGCGCCTTCTCCAGCATCGTAATTTTACTCCCAAACCGGCCAAACATCTGCCCAAACTCCATCCCGATATAATTAGCGCCTACTACCAATAAATGTTCGGGCACGTAATCCAAATCGAGGATGGTGGTTGATGTCAGATATTTAATATCCTTCAAACCTTCAATCTCCGGAATCAATGTTCTCGCCCCGGTATTAATGAAGATCAGGTCGGCAGTAACCTCTAAAGTTCCGCCTTCATTCAATTCAATCAATAAAGTTTTTTTGCCGGTAAAAGTCGCCTCGCCAAAAATCAGGGTCAGATTCTTAGTACCTTCAATAGCCTTTTGTCCGCCATTACGCGATTTTAGTACAATATCATCCTTGCGCTTTTTTACCTGGCGCATATCAATCTTATAGCTTTTTATATTAACACCTAATTCAGCGCTTTTACTCGCGTCATAAGCCGCCTTAGCCGATGCTACCCAGGTTTTGGTAGGCGTGCAGCCATCGTTAACACAGGTGCCGCCCACATAGCGTTTTTCTATAATTAAAGTCTTTTTACCAGCCTGCGCCAATTTCTTTGATAAAGGTACGCCCGCTTGTCCTGCGCCTATAATAATGGCATCGTATTGTTCCATGGTAGATTATTGTTAATCGGTAATCTTAACTCCCTTCCAAAACGCCACATAATCCTTAATGTTTGCCGCGGCTTCTTTTGGTTCCGGATAATACCAGGCAGCATCTGGGTTTTGCTTGCCATCCACCTCTAGCGTATAATAAGATGCCAATCCTTTCCACGGACAAGTAGAATGCACATTCGAGTCTTTCAGATATTCAGCTTTTACGCTGCTTTTGGGGAAATAGTGATTATTTTCAACAACAATGGTATCATTGCTTTCAGCAATTACCTGGTTATTCCATAATGCTTTCATAAGGATGGGTTTATAGTTTTGTATAAATATATGCATATCAGCACTATAGATTACAATACTATTAGTAGTTTTTTGTTTGACTATTTCGATTCATAAAACACTGAAAAGATATTTGAGATTTTTTTTAAATTTTATTTTTAATTTATCGATAAACGCATATCTTTGCAATCCCAAAACAAGGGAACGCTACGGTAGAAATACCATAGACAACATATAAATAGAAGGCCCGTTCGTCTAGGGGTTAGGACGTTAGATTTTCATTCTAGAAACAGGGGTTCGATTCCCCTACGGGCTACCAGAGGGGAAAGATGCAAGTTAGTGTATCTTTCCCCTCTTTTTTTACCTTCTATATTGTTGTTAATCAGCAATATAAGTTCAAGCACAGTGTTCAAATTAGCGGTTCGATGTTGTGTTCCGTCAAACTGCAGATTTTCGGGATACATGGAACCGATAATATTTCGTTTATCTTCCAAAGAAGCCACTTTATACTTAGATTTTATATCAGAATACCTCTCAATAAGCACATCCAATAGCCCTTCAACCCTTTTTAAACCATCTGATTTAGCAGGCAATTCTGAAAGTTTTGCATCAAGCCGTTTCAGTTGTTCACTACACCCGATTTTAATTGCTTTAAAATCCTCTACATCAATTTCCTCAGTCATAAACCTTTTCCTCGCATTCGATAAAATCTTTTCTTGTTCTTCGATCTTCGTTGCAATAAATTTACGTTCATCTAATTCCTCACGATTCGCTGACCGATAATAGTCTAACACAACCATTTTAAACAGTTCCCCCACATTGGGATTGAGTTGGAAATTACCTAAATAATTTTCAAAATAGCCGTTGACATCTTCCGCCTTATACCTGCTTTTACAATGCGAACCCGAACAATGGTAATAATAGTAATAATTATGCCTACCTTTTGAGGCACTCCCTGTAAGCATCCTATTACACGTAGGACATTCTAAAAAGCCCCTTAGCGGCAGGTTATCGTCCGCCACAACCTTTGATGCCACTTTTCTTTTATTGCCATTTAAAACGTCCTGAACCTCATAAAACAGGCTTTCCGTGATCAACGGCTCATGCTGTGCTTTTACAAATTGCATTTCTTCATTTTCAAATGGCGGAACGACAATTATGCCACAATACATTGGGTTACGGATGAGTTTCCAGAAATTGTTTCTTTCACACTTCAGTCCCTTACCATTGGCAAGCCGCCTTACTTGTTCACCATTTAATATCCCTTGTGATAATTCCTGGAATACCCATTTCATTATACCGGCTTCAGGTTCCCTGGGTGCAATATATTTCTTGCCATCAGGATAACTTAAATTCATATAACCTCTTGGTGCGGTACTGACCCAACGACCTTCCTTTTTAGCCCTTCGCATACCGCTGGAAGTATTGAGCGCCCTGCGGCCATTCTCTGCTTCAGGAATGGATAAATAAACCGCAAGCATCACGGTACTTTCAGGAATGCTAAAGTCGATGGGCTGATCTATGGCCATAGCCTGGACACCTATTGAACGCAGGATGCCGATCATTTGATAGGCATATTCAATATTCCTGCTAAACCTATCCCATTTGATAAAAAGGATATTTTCGGGTTCTTTCTTTTTCCGGTCCTTTAGGGTATGCAGCAGTTTTGTCCATTCGGGGCGGTTGAAATTTTTGGCGCTGTAATCTTCGCGGAAAATTCCTTTTACTTCAATGTTGTTAAATTCACAGTGGCGGAGCAGCCTATCTTCTTGTTCAGGCAAGGAGTAACCTTTCTTTTTTTGCTCATCGGTGCTTACGCGCACATATAAATAAGCGGATTTCATAATACAATACTTTGAAAGACAAACGATTAAACCATCAATCTTTCTTCTCGTTAAAGTATTGATCTACAGACAATTTAGCTAAAATATACAAGAAATCCAAAATTATTTTTGCTTCTTTTTCATCACATTCGATCCCACTTCTTCGCAATATTATTACTGCTTGCTCTGGTGTGATATTCCTTTTTACCCGACCAATTGTTTTCATATCAAGCTTTCCTAGTGATAATTCTTAATAAAGGTTTCAATTGGGTTTGAAACCTTTATTATCAGCGTATTTGTCATATCCCATTCTCATCATCCAGCCTTTTTTGGATTGCATCCCGCATTTGATTCAGGAATTTAGTTTGACTTAACCTTTTACGCCTCGAAATAGACTGCCAACGCCGGAAAGCTGTACCAATCTTTGCCTGAAAACATTTCCCCAAATAGTCGAAGATTTCAGTAACACTTGCATTCCCATAATTAATTTGCCCTGTTAGCCATATACCATATGCTACTTCGGCAAGGTTAATAGTTTCGCCTGTCCATCTTAGCTCTGCAAGACCTTTGTTTTCATCTGATGACCTTATAGGATTATCGAGACTTTTCCGTTCATCTAATAGGTATATTCGAAGTTTGTCATAAGCAATAAATTTGGCAAAGAGATGATCGCCTTTGGTAGAGAATTGCGGGTTAAGGTCAACAGTTTCCGGAAGTATAATGTTAGAAGACACACTGCCTCTTATAAAAAGCATATGATCAAGTTCAGTAAACTCAAATTTGTAATATTGATAGAGAAACTGGTGTTGGCTAAAAAAGCGATTAATAAAAAGCAATTCCTGTTCATAGTAGCCTTTTAACGATTGAATATCTGTTAGCGGTCTATTTGTTTCAATAGTAAATTTTTCAAGGGCGAAGAATTGTTCACTTGCAAACCTGGGCTTCCATATCTTGAAAAATTCGATTTCATCCTGCTCTTTAGTAAACGGATGTTCCTCCAAATGGGCTTTCAGTTTATAGGTTGCTGCCGCCGTCGTACTAACAGCGGTGGCGAGCCGTTTGACAGGTAAAGCCCCGAGATCATGAATAAGTTCAAGTTCCTCTGCCAATTCTTTATATAGTTTTTCTGCAAAATTGTTCATAATGTTTTGGTTTAAACCCGGCAAATACGGTACAACAAAATCCTCCCTTGCTGAAAAGCAAAGCTTTATTTGAGTTAAATAATAATTTGGATGGTGTGCCCGGCTTTTCGGAGGGATGATTTACATTTTTAATGTAAAAGCACGGGGTCATTTGAGATAGATATAACTGGGTACCGCAAAGAACCCACCAACTAAAACAAAGAGGACGCCCGCGCTTTCGCACAGGCGTTACAAATTGTTTCTTGTTGGATATTTGAATTTTGCGGTTTCGTTATATCAAGAAAGCGTTGTAACGCGATAATATTATGTCTTAAAAATGTTCTATCTGTTTCTTATTTGTTGTTGTTTAGGGTTCAAATATACATGAATTATCATTTTCAAGAGGCCTGTTTTTCTTTTGCTTTTTCAAAAGCCCATTCGATGAGCTGGCCGATGGTTTTGATCACTTCCGACCTCTCCCTGTCGCGGTTAATATCTATACCGCAAACCGTACTTTTATTAGTCTGGTTATGCAGTACCAAATAATAGGTTCCGCCCAGCAGTATAGCCATAAGCGCTTTAAAGTTTATATCAGACCCCTTAAAATAAGGATCAGCAAGAGCCAAAGCCTTTGCGCCTTCTCTTTCCCGCTCATCCGATACGCTCCTTAACATAGGGCTTTCTTCGCTGATCTGCCATAGGATGATCTTTTGTATTTCGGGTGAGAGTTGAAACAGCTTGAAGTTTTCCTGCATCAATTCAGTGAAAAGTCGTTTGATCTCATCTTCGTTTGGCTGCTCGCTCAGTTTGAATTGTTCGAAGAAGCCGGGCCAGTAATCTTTCTGACGGATATAGGTTCTCAGCAGGTCATTCAGGTTGGTATAGTGATACCCGATCACACCTTTACTGCGCCCCATCCGCCTGGTGATTTTCATCACCCGTAAAAACGTGTGGCCGTTCTCCTTCATCAATTGCGAGACTGTTTCGATCAGTCCCTCCCTTGTTAACTCCGCTTTCGCGGGTGTATTCTTCTGTCTTCTTCCCATAATTTAGATTGGTTTTGTTTGTTATTTTTAATTGACTATCTACCCATTGCCAGGCATTTAGTACCTTATCCAAGTGTTCCCGCTCGTGTGTTGCCATTATACTCATCCTAATCCGTGCACGTTTTTTTGGTACGGCGGGATAACCGATTTGATTAGCGTAAACACCAGCTTTCATCAAGAGTTGACAGGCTTCTGCATTCAGATTAGGGTTGCCGGTCATCACTGGGATAATGGCGGATTGTGTATTGCCTAAATCAAAACCCATTCCGATTAGCCCGTCCTTTAAGTAATTGATATTTCTCCAAAGCTTATCTTTCCAAAAGGGCTCCTCATCAATTAGGTCAATGCTTTTTAATATACAGGCGGAGGCCGGTGTAGCCGTTACCGAAAAGATATGCTGCCGTGATTGAAACTTTAGGTATTGGATCAATCCTCGGTTCGAAACTACATAGCCGCCTAAATGGCCAAATGTTTTACTGAAGGTGCCGGTTATGATATCAACTTCCTGGTAAAGATCATATAGCTCAATGACGCCGCGCCCGGTTTTTCCGATTACGCCAACACCGTGTGCATCATCCATCGCAAGATACGCCCCATAATATTTGCATAATTTCACGATCTGATCCAAATAAGCAATATCAGCTTGTTGGGAATATACCCCATCGATTACCACTACTGTGTTCCGGTATTTGCCCTTTGTATTTTTTAGCGCCCTTTCGAGCCTTTCCATATGATTATGAGGAAACTTGAATACGTTTGTCGTTTGCATTCCTTCCCACATACTGGCGTGTACACCCTCATCCAATATGGCCAGGTCTTCTTTTTTAAACAGGGCTTGCATAGTCGCGCTGTTGGCTGTATAACCGGTAGTATATAACATAGCTGCATCTCTGCGAAAAAACCCGGCAATCTTTTCTTCTATTTGCCGATGGTAACTCATGTGGCCACCGATTGCAGGTGAAGCGGCTGCACCAACACCATATTGTTCGATTGCGGAAATAGCCGCCTTTTTGACTTCAGGATGCTGAGTGAAACCGAGATAATCATTAAACACCAAGCCTACACAATCTTTGTAAAGTTTTCCCTTATGGATAATATCTACTTGTGGCTTGCAGCCGGAAACACATTCCTGCCGGTAATTCCAATGATCGCGGCTGTCCCAATTGCTGATGTAATTGCTGAACTCCTGCGCAGTTTCTTTCAAGTTAAGACCTGGCATGTTTTCAAAGTCCTTAAAACTTAGATTTTCATAATCCTTATTCATACTATTTTGATTAGATTTAAGTCGAAGGTAGCGTGCGTTTATTACCAGACAGGGAAGTTTTGGGACATTATTTTCTTTTTTTCCAGAGCAAAAAAGAGAGCCGAGCCTAAGCAAAAAAAGCGCACTCCCAATGGAAGCACGCTATATTTTAATATGCTTATTACAGCTATTTATTTACTATTCGCTTCTCCTTTTTTAATCTACTTTCTTTTACGTTTTAATTAATTCTTTGCGTTTTTTCTCAAAGAGCGTAACCGATTTTTACGCCGGTAAACGCTCCACTTAATTAACTAAACTCACATTTAATCAATCTTCATTTAAAGCATTCCCTTGCTCAAGGGGAACTGCTTTATTTAATTAACTAATAAACAAACAGTAATTAACTATTTTACTGATCTCATAAAGAACGGAGCGTCAAAGACAATTTTATTAATCATTAAAATCCTCGTCTTTTGATATTTTTAATCGGGCGTTTGTTAGACAACCATTAGACACTAGCTTCAACTAGTCGCCATAAATCAATCTTTTGCTGAAATACTTCGGATATCCCTGATACCCCTGCTGAATATAAAATTGATGGGCTGGAGCGCGCCAATCCATGCAGTGTACCTGTATTCTGTCACATTTTCTTTTTTTCGCCCATTCTACTACAAATTGCTCCAGTGCTGTCGCGACTCCTTGATCCTTTAACTCTTCTTTAACTGATAAATAGGAAATAAAAACCAAGCCGCCGTCGAATGCCAATTGAGTCATAAAGTGAACAGAAACGAAGCCTATTATCTCTTTCCGCAATTCATATACGAATACTTGGTGGTCGTCTTTATCGAACATTGCCTCTAGTTGATTGATCAGTATGCTTGTTGTTGTTTTATAACCTAAAATCTCCAAAAGCATCTTGATGTCAGGCGCATCATGATAAGTGGCATTTCTTATTTTCATGGCTTACTTTCCTCTTAAGCTGGTTTCTGGCAGCAATACCAGGCGGATATAATTGTCGCCCGTGAGGTATTTGTCAGCCATTTCCTTTAAGTCTGCCGGTGTAACATCATCAAGTAAAGTGTTATAATGGTTTACCTGATCCAAATCTTCATTATTCTGCAATTGACCATTGATATAGCCTAACCAAAAGCCGTTGGTTTTTAATTGCGGTTCTAAACTATTTTTTCCTTCCGTCCGCCATTTATCTACATTTTCCTGCAAGGGGCCTTCATTCCGGAGTTTGGCGATTTCATCTAAAGTGGACGCAATCAATTTGTTTACATTCTGCGGCGCGCAGCCAAATTGAATGGCAAAACTATAGCGCTGTTGCGGGAATTTGCCTGTCTGCTCGGACACAGTGGGGCTGTAAACGCCGCTTTCATCTTCACGCAGCCTTTGTAGCAAACGTATTTCCAAAGCCTCCTTTAGAGCATCCATTTTAACACTATTTGCTGCGCTATAATCAAATTTTCCGGAAAAGATCATTAACACGGTGGATTGCGGTTCGCTGCCTTTATATACGATCTTTTCAATCTTGCCCTCTGGGATATGGATACCCAGGTCCCTTGCCACTTCGTGGCGGTTGGTAGAAGGCAGAGAGCCCAAATATTTTTCCAACAGGGGTTTGATCACATTAGTGTCTATACTCCCAACAAAAGTAAAAGTAAAGTTTGAGGCATCTGCAAAACGTTCTTTGTAGATGTTATAAGCTTTTTCCAAGCTCACTTGTTGCAATTTTTCGAGTGTTGGGCCGGTACGCCTGACGTTATAGTTACTCAATACCGCATTAACAGTATCGCCGAAAACACTCTTGGGATCACTACTCCGGTTAGCTAGCGCCGCCTTGCTTTTTTCGATAATGCTGTTAAAAATAACGCTGTCTTTGCGCGGCTCCGTAAACTCAGCATAAATCAGTTGAAAAGCTGTTTCGAGGTCCTTTTGGGTTGAGCTGCCGCTAAACCCCTCGTAACGGTCAGAGATATAAGGTGCTGCGCCGACCTGTTTTCCTTCCAGAAATTTGCTCAGTTGGGTAGTGTTATAATTACCCGCGCCTCCTGAAACGATGAGGCCTGCGGCACTCGCCGCGCTTTGGTAGTCCGTATCGTTGTATAGGGAGGTCCCGCCCGGCGCAAAGGCACTGAATTGGATTTCATCATTTTTATAATCGGTTGGCTTTAAGATAACTTTTACACCATTGCTTAATGTAATCGTGGTCAGGCTCAATACTTTATTTTGTTGCTCATCGATGATCTTACCGGGAACAGGAGAGGCGGCAAGCAATGGTAAGTTACTCACTTCGTCTTTATAGGGCGACAGGTTTTCAGTTTCAACAGATTTAAGCCAATTATTTACAGTTAGTTCGTTTGGAAGGGTGTTTTTGTCCTTATCAGGCGCCTGGATCAGTACAACCCGGTTAGTGCTGGTGATATATTCGGCAGCCAAATAATTTACTTCACTTAAGGTAATACCAGGCATATCACCACGTGTCAGTTTTGCTTCAGCTACTATTCCGGGTGCGGCAATGTCCTTTAAAAAATAAGCCTGATACTCGTTAACAAAGCTTTCTGAATTGGTTTTGTCCTTTTCCTGTAATTGTTCATCTAGCGCGTTTAAGTACGCTGTTTTTGCCCGTTCCAGCTCGGTCGCGGTGAAACCAAAGCGTTTGACCCTCTCGGTTTCCCGCCATACTGCTTTAATGCCTTTTTCCAGTTCACCAGGCTTGGCTTCGACGCTGGCTTCATAACTGTCCAGGCCGCCCATAAAGCCGGAAATACCCGCACTGCCGTCTACAAAGGGTGGATTGGCCTGTCGGGAAAGTTCGGCATAGCGTTCGCCCAGCATTTGATTGAACAGATTTTGTATGATGTCTTTGCGGTAATCTGTTGTAGTTCGCAAGTGCAGCATGGGGTGTTTGATCATGATCGCTGCTACAGTAGAGGTCATTTCCTTATCCGTTACAGCAATAAATTGATTTTTTCCAGTTAGTGGTACCGTATATTTTGTCCTTATTCTTTCACGCACCGGGTTTTTCAGGTCACTGAACATTGCTTTAACCACTTTTTCCAAGCTGTCCGCATTGATGTCTCCCACGATGATTAGCGCCTGTAAGTCAGGCCTGTACCAGTCATGGTAGAAACGCGAAATAGTTGGCCTTTTGAAATTATCCAATACTGTATCCAAGCCTATGGGTATCCTGACCGCATATCTTGAATTATCTAACAATATCGGCCAATACACCCGCTGCATCCTCTCGCCTGCACCTTTGCCCAGTCTTTTTTCCTCCAACACTACGCCGCGTTCCTTATCGATCTCGGTCGGATCAAGCGTAGCGCTTTGCGCCCAGTCGTGCATGATCAACATACCTTCATGAAGGATATCCGGTTTATCAGATGGTAGCGGCAATTCGTAAACCGTTTCATCGAAACTGGTGTAAGCGTTGATATCCGCACCGAACCGTACACCGGCTTTTTGCAAATAATCTACCAGTGCATTATGTGGAAAATGTACAGTGCCATTAAAGTTCATGTGTTCCATAAAGTGAGCCAGGCCGCGCTGATCCTCATCTTCCAATACAGAACCAACCTTATTGACCATATACATATATACCCGGTGCTTGGGTTTTTCGTTATGGCGGATATAATAGGTAAACCCGTTGGACAAGTGTCCGACTTTCACCGCTGGATCCAGTGGCAGAACTTGTCCGTTGACAGATAAGTTTATAAAAATTAGAACTAAGAAAATTATTAAGACAGCGAAAGTCCGTCTAATTGAAGTGAGTTTTTGTTTCATTTTTTTTTAATTTTAGGTGGCAGACGGTTTATTTTAACAATTCCAGAATTCCCTCATTTTCGATTAGAATCATCCCATGACGGTCATCGGAAACGCCTTTCGTTAAATTGTAAGTATAGGTTGGTATTTTTCCATTCATCACCGTTGGCAAATAGAAGAACTGAATATGTTCGCCCTCATTATCAAATTCTTCTACGACTTCAATAATGTGGGTCGATATGATAAATCCACATTTCTTATATTTCGAAAAGGCTTCAGTTACCGCCAGGGTGGCATCATAAGCATCCTTTACATTGGTTCCTTTAAAGAGCTCGTCAAAGATGACAAACAGTTTTTTTGAGGCACTTACCGCTTCAGCAACTTCTTTCACGCGTCTTACTTCCGCATAATAATGACTGTAACCTTGCGCTAAATTGTCTGAAACGTTGATTGATGTGTATAGTCCATCCTTTACAGAAAAGATCATTTCATCGGCGGCCACGGGAAACCCCATATGGGCAAGATACAGAGCTATGCCAACCGACTTCATCAGGGTGGATTTTCCAGCCATATTTGCACCGGTTAGGAAGAAAACATTTTTGTCCCTGTTTATTTCAAGGTTATTGCCTTTTGCAAACTTAACAAGTGGATTCTTACAGTTGATTATCGACAAATTATTATTGTCCGCTGACTGAGCAAGTGCATATGAAAATCCTTTTGTACGGGATACCCCGGCGACAGCAATATAAAGGTCTAAATGATGCGTAAGATCTACCAGATCCAGTAAATGCTGATTCAGCCGCACTCTAAATTTACGATCATAACTGACCATTTTAGAAAAGGATATTTTTTCGGATTCAAACGCCATTGCTTCTATTTGATTGCCGAGTACCTCCCGGGCATTCTGCAATTCTTTTGAAACCGGATTTTCGCCCTTGAGAGAAATGATGTGAGATACCAGTTCATTTAGCTGAATGCAAAATTTAAGAGTTGATTGAATTTGCCCGACTCTTAAATTATATTCTTCTGATACCCCCACCATTTTCATGGTTGCGATCCGAACGATGCTCACGAGACTAGACAAAATGCCTACCCCGCCACCCTGAAGATATGTTTCCGCAATTGAAAATGCTTGGGAATCTACTGGAAACTGAATATTTATCTCCTGAAAATATTTAAAAATCGAACTTCTTAAGTTAATTGCTTCATAGTCAGTCAATGGGTTATTGAACATCTTTTCCAGAAGCCTGGAAGCTCCAGCCGTTTTCGCACTATTAAAAACGGCATATACAGATTTATTGCTATACCTGTCCAGTAAGTTAAGATCTTGTCTGGTTTGAAAATCAGTGAAAAAAGTCATATTTTATCTTGATTTTGATTAAGTATATCTAGTATACCTTCATTTTGTACGATAAGCATTCCGTGGCGATCTTCCGTTATTCCTTTTTGAATTTTATAATTATAAAAAGGCTTGCCATCCTTCAATGAGGTTGAAAGACATATAAACGAAATGCTTGGGTACAGCGGCCTCAGCTTTTCACCCGCTTCAATGATGTGTGTTGAAATCATAAAAATGGAATCATTTTTTTTCGACAAGGCGGACGTTATTGCAACCGTTGCATCAAAAGCGTCTTTGACATTAGTGCCCCGGAACAGCTCATCGACGATGAGCACCATCCGTTTACCTTTTTGCAGATATTCAGCCATTTTACGTATCCGCACTACCTCCGCGTAAAAATGACTATGGCCAATACTCAAATTGTCAGACAAATTTATCGTGGTCAGTAAGCCATCAAAAACACTGAAAGTCATTTTTGAAGCAGGTACGGGAAATCCTATATGCGCTAAAAATATCGCAATGCCGAATGATTTCATAAAAGTTGACTTTCCGGCCATATTTACACCGGTTAAAAAAATCAAGTTCTTGTCGGCTGTTGCTGCGATGTCATTCGGGACCGCGCTTGAAAGCAAAGGATGTCTTAATCCGACTATTTCTAAAATTGGCTCGGTGTCATCCTGCACTTTAGGAAAAGTAAGTCTATTTGCCTTTGCAACCTCTGCCACAGTAATATTGACGTCGAGTGAATAAATCAGATAAAGCAGTCTTTTCAGCTTTTCTCGTTTTTCAAATCTAAAATAACGGTCAAGATCAGTAAGCTGGGCCCAATTGGTTGTTTCATAATCCGGAATCACTCCGCGGACTGCCATCAGTTCGGCATAAACATCTTGGTAAGAACTAGCTTTAGCGTTACCTGCAATTTTGTCTAAAAACACTTCCAGCTCTTTTCCAATATTGACAACCGCTTTAATCGCAGCGATTTGAAGTTGAATTTGTGAATTGGGTTGAATAAATTCCTTTAAATTTTGAGCGAGAGACCTTTTTTTGTACACCAATAAGCTACGTTCATCCGTATCTTGCAAATATTGGTCCGCCAAATCCAGGTTGATCACACTTATCGGAAATTCCAGTTGCTGTTCATGGAAAAATTCAAACACTTCAACTCTTTCTTTTATAGCTTTCACTGAAGCTAAGGGATATTGAAACAACTCATCCAGCTGTTCAGCCCCCCCTTTTGTTTTGGTAAAATTAAAGAGTGACTGGACCGCCCGCTTTCCTTTTTTACCGGGAATTTCAAGATCGTTAAGGGTTTGTTTATCTATAATAAAGCTCATATGTTTACCTGCTCTTTCTCCTTAAGTAAATGATGAAGGCAACTAAAATCAGTGTAAGCGGATATATCCATCGGAATATGATCGAATATATTCTCCATGATTTGTCGCTAATATTTGTATCAGTATCAATCCCGGGAGGGCGATGATTGTCAACAGGCGCAACCCCGTTAGAAAGCCATTCGAAAGCAGCAGGAATAAAGTTATAATTACCAGAATTAGCTGTTTCGTGACTTTCAAATAAGCTGCCATTACTTAGAAAGTCGGCATCACCTGTAACTATTATTTTCTGTTTTCTGCCATTAATATCTTTTGAAAGCGCTATGACGGTAGGATAAGTTCTTGCCTCACTAATATCATTTGCAGGGAACACAATCGAATCGCGCTTAAGATCGATTTTTTGTATTTCCGTCCAACTTTTTGAACCTGACTTAAATAACACTTGTGCCAGATATCCCTTATCACCTATCAGATTTAGCGCTGCAGCAGTAGGCATATATAGGCCCTCGTGCCTCACTAAGATATCATTAAAATATTTAGAAAAATGTATAGCATCTGGTGATGGCTTCAGGCACATCAGATCAGGCTGTAAATGCTGACTAGTGTCCAGCAAGGTACCAGGAAGTATTTTTACGCCGAAATCACGTATAACCGGATTTAAGTAATCCTGAGCACCGGGCTCGCCAAGAATCATCATATTCTTACCTGAGATAAGGTATGAATGGAGATTCTTCAGTTGGCTTGCCGACAGCGCTGCTTTTGGATCAGCTAAAATCAGTATGTTAACATCATCTGCAACCGGTTGATCCAGCGAAACTTCGCGCACATCAAATCCCTGGTTGATTAAAGCGTATCTATAGTCTTTCTGTACTGTAAATCTTTGGTAACCGTTGTCATAATTGCTGTTTATCGATCTTTCATTGTTGCCGCTTATTACCCCGACAACAGGTAATTTTTGATTTAGCCTTTTCAAGGCAGCCGAAATTTCCGATTCCATTGGGACAACAAACCCGTCGTTAAAAGTTCTCAACCAGGCGGTTTTATTATTACTACCTTCGATCAATGAAACCTGTTGAAATCCCTCGGAAGCCAAGTCCACTTTTGGATCAACATCGGCATACGGGATAACATCAAAATCCAGGCGATTGACCTGCATGGTTGAATCAAGCAAATCTTTTTCGGATAATTTACTAGGTTTTTGATAAAGTGAGCTTTCATCGGTTTTATGATAATAATATACATATTTCAATTTTAGCCTCGGTTTGAAACGGACATAAGCTTCATACCGTTTTTGATCATTTTTAAACTCTTCTGGTAAAAAAAAATAACTATTTCTAGCCAAAACGTTTACATATGTCGTGATGGTAACGTCTTTCGGAAGTTTTGAGACAATCTCCTGGCTGCCTTTAGTAAGTGTGTTAACCTTGTTCCTGGTTACATCAATGTAATGTTTAAAATCGGGTTGGGCGCTTAAGTAGCCAATGGCGACTGTGATTAAAAATACGATCCCATAACGAACAGAGCGCTGAACGAAAGTACTTGGCTGCCGGTTAAAGCTTAAACGAAGTATCGTAAGAGATAAAAACAGCCCTGAAATCATCAGGAAATAAATAAAATCCTCTGACGTGATAAGGCCATGTATAAATACATCTGCCCTCGAATTGATCGAAAGCCAATAGGTTATATCCCTTACAAAGGCAACACTTTGACCAATTCCGCCTATCATTGACAAGACGGCAAGTATTGCAAAGGTGCCCATAGCTGCTACAATGACATAAGAGGAAATGGAAGACATAAAAAGCCCTATCGCCTCGGAAACTGCTATTATTAAAAACAAACCCAGCAAACCGCAAAATACCAAAGGGACATCCACATTGTGAATGGTAAACAAAGAGAAGATATTAAATACCATCAATATCCCGATCAGTGCCAAGTCAAAGCAAAGCAGGGCGAGGTATTTACCAATGACTATCTGGACATTTGTTACTGGAGAAGAATATAAAAGCTTAACGGAGCCACTACTGAACTCCTGACTCATTATCCCCATGGTTACCAGCGGAATATAGAGGTATAAATAACTTTCGGCAGCGGTGTAAAAACCTTCGGGGCTGGCATAAGCAATAATCGTTAAGTCAGTAGCCTCAGATTTGGCCCGCTTCCAATACATAAAAAGCTCAAAAATGTGCGAAAACATCAAGCTGCTTTGTATACAAAAGATAATCAAAACCAGCCAGGCAACCGGAGAATAAAAAAGTTTACGCAGTTCGTTCTTCGTTATATTTAATACGATTTTCATATGTTATTTTTATTGGATAATTCGGTAAAGATGGCTTCCAGGGAATTTTTCTCCTGGATAATTTCTGTTAGCCGCCAGCCTTGGGCAACGCTCATTTCAACGATGCGCTCAGTAGCTTCCTGGGCGGATTCAAATTTCACTTTGTAGCGGTAGTTTCCAAGCTCAGTAACTTCAACGACTCCAGCAATATTTTTAAGTTCATCAATTGAAGGCGCGCCGATCATTGTAACCAACAGAGATTCGGGAATGATGTAGTTATCGAAATCGACAATGCTTCCCGAAAACACAACATCTCCATGATTAATCATCCAGATGTGATCACAAAGCGCCTGCACTTCCTGTAGAATATGCGTTGAAAGGATTACGGTGCGCTCTTCGGCGATCTCTCTGATCAGATTTCGCACCTCTAATATTTGATTAGGGTCTAGTCCGTTCGTCGGCTCATCAAGTACCACCAGGGCTGGCTTATGTATAATCGCCTGGGCGATACCTACCCGTTGCTGATAACCGCCGGAAAGGTTTCCGATCAGACGCCTCCGGAAGTGCCCGATACCCACTTTTTCCATTACTTCATCTATAGCATTTCCGATATCTTTGGAATCCATTAACCGGAGATTCGCTGCATAGCTAAGATATTCCTCGACAGTTAACTCACTTAGCACCGGGGGCTTTTGAGGGAGAAAGCCCAGGAATCGTTTTGCATTGATCGGCTCATTTAACATGCTAATTCCGCTTATGTAAACATCACCTCCGGTTTGTTTCAAAACACCGCACATGATATTCATAATGGTTGATTTTCCGGCACCATTGGCACCTAATAACCCGTAAATTCCATTTTTTTTGATATCCAGATTGATATCTTTAATTGCCCATTGAACCGAATAACGGTGAGACAGGTTGACAACTTTAATTATTGAGTTTTCCATGATAATTTATAAATAGGCATCCCGTCCGGTTTTTGAGCCGAGATCAGGATATGCCTATAATTTAATTTAATTGGGGAGTAAATTCAGCGTTCAGATTAAGACCTTGCTACTCAATAGCCTGGATTTTGCGTCCAACCTGGATTAAGCTTCAATTCCCCGTAAGGTATTGGATATAGTGCCGAATGTCCGTCGGCAGGCCAGGTTGGTTTCTCGGCAGCCATAACACTGTTGAGCAGACCCAACCGTTTCAAGTCAAACCACCGGTGTCCCCATTCGCAGAAAAATTCAGTCTGCCACTCTTTTAATACAGCCGTTTTAAGTTGGTCTGATGTTGTCGCCGTTGTATTCGGAAGCCCTGCACGACTACGAATTGTGTTAATGTCTGTAGTTGCCCCGGCGAGATCACCTTCATTAATTTTTGCCTCCGCCCTGATAAGATATTGTTCGGCCAAACGGAATAACACCTCACCCTCTATAGTCCCATTGACTTGTACGCTTGGGTTGTTCTTGTACTTATAGGGGTAATAGTAGGTTGTACCATTTATTGTACTGCTGCCAATCCAATTACTTTGACGCAAATCACCCGGTTCAAAGGCATTCAAAAGCTCCTGCCGCAGCACATATTCTGGTATAAATGTACTGGCGTAAGGAACGAAAGTGCTACCTTCTTGGGTTAGATAGGGTTGATAGCCCGCTGTTAAACCTTGCCATATCGCCTCTTGGTTGCCTACGATAAAAACATTATTAATGTTTTCCAATTGATACATACCAGATTGAATAATGGCGGAAGCGATACTGTCCGCCTTTGCCCACTGCTGACGATAGAGGTAGACCCTGCTCAGTAGAGCCATGGCTGTATATTTATTGGGTCTGGCCTGGCCGCTGGAGGGATAATTAATCGATAATTTTCCGGTAGCATCTATCAAATCTTTTGTAATCTGCGCGTAGACGTTATCAGTTGAGCTTCTAGGTAACTTGCTATTAGTAGTATAGTCGGTGCTCAATGCTAAAGGGACCGCACCATAGAGATTGGTTAAATAAAAATAAGACAACGCGCGAACTACCTCACATTCTCCTACAAGTTGATTGCGAAGGGTATTGGTGATGCCTTTGCTTGCCGTTAATCCTTCTATTGCAGCATTAGCTTGATAGATAAGCGTACTGCCATAAAAACCGGTCCAGATTTGACCTGTACTTCCGCTTGATTGGGTTGCATTACCGGCTACCTGCTCATCGTTGTAAATCGGAGCATAATAACTAACAGTTATGGTCATGTCATCTGCTGATACTGAAGGATAAAGCGACATATATCCTGACAGTGGCCCCAATTGGCCGAATGCATTAATGTATATTCCGACAACGCCGTTAACAGAACCGGCACTATCTGCAAAAACATTGCTTGTAACTAACTGCCCGGGTTCATTGGCCGGCACTACAAGCAGTTTTTTGCAGGAGGCACCAAAAAACCCAAGGATCGCAACTGCAAAAATGTAGCTGATATAATATATTTTTTTCATCTTAAGCTTATTAAAGTGTATAGAGGCTTGATTTATTAAAGATTTGCATTAATTCCTGCGACAATAGTACGTTGAGGCGGTAAACTGAATAATGATAAAGATTCCGGATCACCAAGCTGATAGCCAGTAATCAAAAACAGGTTCTGTCCACTCACGTAAAATGAACAGCCTTTGAGGGCCAGCTTCTTTGCCCAGGAATCCGGAAGCCGGTAAGAAAGAGATGCAGTCTTCAACCGGATATAAGATGCGTCGCTATAGGCCCCTGTAGAAGACGCAAAAGCACTCGCGGCGAGATAAATATTATATCCATTGGGTCCATTATAGCCGTCGGCAAATCTTTGCACGGTAGCCTGGTCGCCAGGTTGTTTCCACTCCTTGCCAAACAAAATTGCAGGTTCATTAGCCAACGGTGTACCAGGGATGTCCGTGCTTCCATTTGCATAAATATTGTATAGATAATTAGCGCCTTTTTGAATGCTGAAATTGAAAAATAAATAAAGGCTCCATCTTTTATAATTTAAGGTGTTTCCAAATCCGCCTTGTAATTTTGGATTGATGTCCACTAACTGCGTTTCATCCCCGCCAACGCTATTAAAACCACTTTGAACATTGGGATTACTAGTGATGGTTCCATTAGCTGCTTTAAACTGAAAAAGTCCGGTTTGCGGGTTTACTCCTTCGTAGGGAATCACCTGTACATCGCTAAGAGGCTTCCCTACAATGTAGATAGAGGCATAAGGGGTATTCGCTATATTCGGAAAGCTTTCCAATTTATTGCTATTGTGTGACATGTTAAATGAACCTGTCCAGCTAAATGCGCCGAATTTTAAATTCCCGGAATTAATCGCCAACTCCCATCCCCGATTCTCTACCTGGTATGGTGCATTTTCAGTAATTCCACTGAATCCGGTTTGAATCGGTTCCAGATAGGAAACTAACTGATTGGTTTCCAAATTTTGATAAACACTGAAATTCACCAGTAACATATTATGAAAAAAACCAAGGTCGATCTGTTCATTGCTTTTTTTATTCAATGCCCACGCATAAACCGGATTCAACGGCGTAATTGGGGTATATCCTGTGAAACCCTGGTAAGGATAACTGCCTGAAACTTGCCAGTTTGGCTGGTATTGGTACGGTTGGACACCGTCAGAGCCGCTTGTTCCATAATCGACAGCAAGCTTGCCAAAGCTTAAAAATGTTAGGTTGTTCTTAACCCAGTTTTCTTCGGACAATATCCAGCCAATACCGGCAGATCCGAAGCTACCATACCGCTTGTCAGGCCCGAAATTGCTTGATCCGTCATGGTTTCCGGTTAGATTAATGATGTATTTTCCATCCCAGTTATAATTTATCCGGGTAAAACCATCTACATACTTATAATAATTTGCCGTATTTGTAATTTGGTACGAACTTGCGCCACTGGTTGAGTTTAACAACTCGTCAGATGTGTAACCAAACCCATTTATGTTATATTGAGCACCATAATTTTTTTTATATGTGCCGCCAATCAACACGGAAAGCTTTCCTTTTCCGATATGCTTATAGTAATTTAATTGAGGAATAATATTGATGACATCAGCATTACCGAAGAAAAATGCTGCTGAACCCGTTGGACCAAATTGGGGGTTTTGTGAAGCAATTGGGTTCTCACTTACAAAATCTTGAGACGTTCTCGCATAACCGGCGCTTAACGATACACTCAGGTTTGACAGTATATTATAACTAGCCAAAATATGTGTATTAAGATTGTATGTCCCGTTGCTTGCAGACGCCTTTAAATAAGCGAGAGGATTGCTCTGTAAATTATAACCTTTGTAACTCCAGAGCGGATTTCCATTTGCGTCCAAAAGGTTGGGGAAATTGGGTGGTAGCGTAAAACCGACAAGGGCCGTGGGTGATCCTGCATTATCATTTGCATCATAAGAATAGTCAGTTCCGAAATCCAACTTAAATTTTTTATTATAAGATGTATGCGTGAATGAACTATGCAATGTATAACGTTTATCAGCCATGTTACCAGGAAAGTTATATGTACTCCTGGTATAGCCGCCACTTATTAAATAATTGTTGTACTCATTACCTCCCGACTGACTAAGATGTAAATCCGTATATCTTGCCGTTCCCCCTAAGAAGTCCTTAACCCAATTGGTGTTTTTATTTTGGTCAAATAATAAGAGGTCCGGATCAAGGGATGGACTTGGTGTCAACTGATCATTGGTTAGCGCTTCATTACGCATTTGGAGGTATTGCTGCGTATTCATCATCGGAGTTGTTCTGCTTGCCTCAGTAATACCTTGATTAAAAACAACCGACAAAGCATCCGCGCCTGCCTTTGCTCTTTTAGTTGTAATGAGCACTACGCCATTGCTTCCCTGCGATCCGTAAATAGAGGTCGCGTCAGCATCTTTAAGAACGGAAATACTTTCGATATCAAGCGGATTAATGCCGTTTATCGAACTCAGACCGGCTTGATTTGCCAAAGGGCCAACAAATCCGCCACTGGCAAAGCTGTTCCCGATCAGTGGCTGATTTTGTAGCGGCATGGGCACCCCGTCTACTATAAACAATGGTTGATCATAAGTATTTAGCACGGTAGTCTGGTCTGAAGCGTTGGCAAGACTATTTTGTCCCCTGACTTGTACAAGCGTTCGGGACCCCGGTGCGCCGCCTGTAGGTGTGATATTGAGGCCCGGCACTTGACCTTCCAAGGCATCTATAACGTTGATAACGGGTTGTTTTTCAATTTGGGCGGCCGTAACCGTAGAAATTGAACCTATATTATTTCTCCGTGTGGTTGTGCCATAGGCTTGCACCACTACAGCGTCGAGCACGCTATGACTTTGATGAAGGATAAACGTCACACTGGTAGCGCCCTCATAAATCAGCAACGCCTTATAATAGCCAACATAGGTTACGATAATCGAATCGCCCTTAGTGAGATCCGGAAATTCAAAATCACCTTTAACGTCAGTGGTCGTATGGTAAGAGACTGAACCTAAAACATCCACATTTGCTCCGCGTATTGGCGCGGCAGTCGTATCGTAGACCCTGCCCATTACATGATCATGCTGCCTGATTACAGGATATGTTTGGTTGTCGGTTGCTGATTTCAGTTTAAGAACTATTGTTTTGTTGACGATGGCATAACTGAAAGGTTGATTTTCGAAGCAAGCTCTAAGCACGTCAATTAACGGCATATCTTTCGCATTCAGCGTTACGGGCCGCGCTTGCTTCAACCAGTCGTGGTTATAAAAGAAAGAATAACCGGTTTGGGACTTAACGAGGCTGACAAATTTATCAAATGGCATATTATGCGCTAATATGTTCACTTTTTGAGCGAATGCCGTCATACCTAGCTGAAGGAAGAACAGTAGCACTATCCATTTTTTTAAGCCTTTTTTCAGGCTTTTACAGTCGCTGTCTGTCTTTTTACTTTCTTTGGGTAAATCATTTAAATGCATACTTTTGTTACGATTTGGTTTGAAACAAATGAGAAATTGGATTTAGCCTAATCATAGCTCCGGTTCCGATTGCACTCGGTTCCGGATTTTTTATTTAATTAGGGCTTAGTTTAGTTAATTGGGGGTGTTCTTTGTATTTATTTATCCATAAGCATTGATTTATTGGTAAACAATTAATTTCTTGCCGTCTACGGAAAACTTGATTCCGCTGTAAGCAAGTATCTTTAAAACATCCGATAATTTGGAATATCTCGGCATATCGCCGCCCAACACATAAGTCTTACCTGTGTTGACGTAAACGATGTCCATATCATACCACCGGCCGATCTGATCCATAATTGTTTTGAGAGACGTTTGTTCATTAAATTCGAACATATCATTTTTCCATGCAAGCACTTCTTCAGTATCAGCATGATTCAAGATAGAAATCTCACCGTTGTCCCGTTCAAATGATTGCTGGCCAGGCGTAAGGACAAAATCATCCACCTTGATACTACCTTCAATCAACGTAGTTCGTGGATGAAGATCAAAGGCGTTTATATTAAACCGGGTGCCAATATCTTCAATTGTTTCATCTCCTACCCTGACAGAAAATGGTTGATGCGCATTGTGCGTAACTTCAAAATAAACTTGGCCGGTGATAAATACCTGGCGCTTAGACGAGGAAAAATTAACTGGAAAGCGAATGGAGGATTCGGCGTCCAGGATTGCAAGTGTACCATCCGAAAGTCTAAGCTCATGCTTACCCCCGCCTCTTGGTACGGTAAGCGTATTATAAACGATCGCAGAATTACTAGGGGCATTATCTCTTAAGTAAATTAAATCACCTACTGTGGATTTACGCACATTCTTTCCTGCAATTTTAGCAATATTTCCGGGGTTCAGGGCGGTCAGGATTACTGTTTTACCGTTCCCAAGTGTAAGAACGGCATTATTACCTGCAACGGCATCGTTTTTAAATGTGCCCGGTTTAATTGTGGCAACCTGATTTTTAATTGGTTTAGGCAAAAGAAAATAACCACCAATAGAAAGAAATAATAGGATTGAAGCAACGGCGGCTATACGAGGCCAAAGCTTTATTATAGGTTTTTGTGTTTGACAGGGGAACCCTGTGTTTTTAGCAATCGAAGCAGCAATCCGCTCACGCGCCTGGATTAAGGTATCTTGTGTTATCTCTGCTCCGGATAGCTTAGATTCAGATAAATACCAGCTCTCTAAAAGAACTATTTCTTCTTTTGAGCAATTACCTGATCTATATTTTTTTAATAATTCCTTTAATATTAATTCATCCATGGTCAAAGCTGGTTTCTGTCATTATATTGTAATGTCAGTTAGCTCAAGCTTAAGTATGAGATCAAATGAAAATAAATTTTTAATGCAGGGCAGTTGTAAATAAAAACAGGTAATTTTACGGTTTTTACATAAGAAGATTTTAAACAATTGAGAGCCTAAACTCCTTTTAATATCCGAAATTTATTTCTTGATTGACAATCACCATAAATATTAATGCTGATTAATCTGATTTTGTTTTTTTGCATTTACGATCAGAATTAATCTGTCGATAATTCCCAAAGTCATAACGATGACGTTAACTTGTCGTACTGGTTTTCATTGGGTAATCCTATTTTTGCATTAAATAATTTATACATGAAAAATTCAGAACTTTCGCAAAAAATAAAATCCTTGAGACAGGAGTACGGTTATTCACAGGCTGAATTATCTGAAAGATCAAAAATAAGCCAAAGAACAATCCAAAGAATTGAAAATGGTAAATCATCTGCTACGGGATATACTATTAAAAAAATCGCAGAAACCTTAAATATATCACATGCGGAATTAGTTGAAGGAAATAAACATAGCAATAAACTATTTTTAATTATAGTTACTTTATCGGCCCTTAGCTTTATTTTATTCCCAATACTTGGAATCTTAATTCCCTTGATTTTAATCTCGGTAAAAAAGGAAAGAATAAACTCTGATGATTCTTTTAGAAAATTACTTAATTTCCAAATCACATGGTTTTTAACTTTCGTTATCGCATATGCTTGTATGTTGACTACGAAAATCGAACATCTAGGCCATTATCAATTTTTCTTCGTAGCACTAATAATATTGTACTTTTATAACATAGTCATTATCTTATTTAATACAATTAGAATACAAAATGAAAAGAAAGTGTTTTATACAGCTATTCAATTTATAAAACCTTACCTATGAAGTTTTAAGAGCAATTACTTTTCAATTAATTACTAATATTTATGCTGGTAGTTGATAACTTCATGATCTAATTAATTACCCGGTCCGATTTCCTTGTAGCTTTAATAATAAAAAATTGGCAGAAATAGCAAGATTGCTTTTGGGCAATAAAACCCACATTGACTATTTTTTTTCTGCCACGTTGATAATGTAAACTCTTCTTGTGTGAAAAGTGTAAACTCAGCTTGTGTTATTTACGGCAATGCTAAGAGATAAACTACAAATGATGAAGTAAAAACAAAATAGCACCTGCCGAAACGCCAAGTTTTAGTTTTAAGATTCTTAAAGCATTACTCACCTGGCTCTTAACCGTATGCTCAGATATTTCAAGCTGTTCAGCAATTTCCTTATAAGATAAATATTGTTTCCGGCTGAGTTCAAATATTTGTCTCATTTTAGAAGGGAGTGCCTGAATTTCCTTTTCAATAAGATCGGCCAATTCCTTTTCCCGATAAAGTTCATCTGTAACTAATTCACCCTCTCTAATAAATTGCTGTAATGACTTCAGATAATCGGAAATTACCTTCTTATGTTCTATTTGATTAAATATCCTATAACGTACAGAACTGTATAAGTAAGAGGAAAGCGTGGATTTTAAACATATATTTTCTCTCTTTAGCCATAATGATGAAAATATTTCCTGAACCACATCTTCTGCCTCAGCTTCATTTCTTAATATTTTCCGCGCATGAAGATAAAGGACAGTCCAATAACGTTCATAAATTTTAACGAACGCAGCATGTTCCCCGGACTTTAATAAGTCGACCAATTCATGATCAGGAAGGGTTTCGAGGATCGTCACGGTTTTCTTTATGGCAACGAATTTACAAAAAAATAACAAAAGCATAACAAAAAACAGGCGCTCAAGTATTTAACGCGAATAAATACGACTACATAAACATTTTAGAGTTGATCACTCGTATTTATTTAACCAAAATACCGCCATAATTTAGGGAGCATCCATTCTACGCCGCTGTCATTATTGCTTTGAAGCGGATGCCGAATTCGGGAGTCGAAATAAGATGCATATCTCAAAACTCCAATTAATAAGACAGCAAATAACAAAGACTGATTGGTATTAAAGGACACTAGAGCTTTTTAACAAAGCAGATTGAGCTTTTTAATAAAGCGAATATTTCTTAACCGACCTATCTTTGCTTAACTAAATAAAAGGAAATGAAAAAAGTTTGGTTTATAACAGGAAGTTCCAGAGGACTGGGACGCAGCCTGACTGAAGCGGTGTTAGCAAGTGGTGACCAGGTTGCCGCGACCGCAAGAAAGCCTGATGAATTAAATGACCTGGTTGATAAATATAAGGATCAGATCTTGCCTTTAAAACTGGATGTAACGAAGAATGCACAAATCAGCAAAGCGGTTTCGGACACTGTTGATCATTTCGGAAGGATCGATGTTTTGGTGAACAATGCGGGATTTGGTGTAACCGGCGCCGCAGAAGCATTCACAGAGGATCAGGTGCGCAACCAGCTGGAAACGAATCTTTACGCTCCTATAGAAATCACAAGGGCGGTTCTTCCATACATGCGCGAACAGTGTTCCGGCCGCATACTGCAGATCAGTTCTATAGGCGGACGAATCGGCAATCCCGGACTCAGTATATATATGGCGGCAAAATTTGGTGTATCAGGTTTCAGCGAAGCTGTTGCAAAAGAAGTTGCCCCGCTCGGTATTTATGTTACCAGTATTGAACCGGGTGGCTTCCGCACGGACTGGGGAGGTGCATCCATGACATATGCAGAACAGGTGGAAGGCTATGATAAAACAGTTGGCTCCATGATAGACTATTTAAAAAATCATTATACGCCGCTCGGTGATCCGGAGAAGGCAGCGAAAGTGATGGTAGAGTTAGCTGCTGAACCGAACCCACCGGTACATTTAATTTTAGGTAGCGAAAGCGCCATTATGCTAAAACAATATTTTGCTGACAGGCAGGAAGAGTATGATAAATGGTTACCCGTAACCCTATCAACCGATCATGAGGACGCTCCCGAAACTTTCAAACTCCATGACGGTCAGTTATTCGACACAAAAAAATAATCTATATTAACACATACGAAATGAAAACGATAAATAAAATTTACATCAACGGGGAATTTATAACCCCTCACGGTACCGAACTTTTTGACTTGATCAATCCAACCAATAATACGCTTATTGGTAAGGTTACCCTTGCAGACGAAACAGACACCCGCAACGCCATTGCGGCAGCGAAACAAGCTTTTAAAAGTTTTTCAAAAACAACCGTAGCGGAACGCAAAGAATACCTGCAGCGTTTATATGACGCCACTTCCAAAAGAAAGGATGAAATGGTGGAGATCATGGTTAAAGAATACGGCGGTACGCTGCAATTTTGCCGAATGAGCACTCAAAACGCAATTAACGCGTTTACCAGGGCTATCGAGACTTTAGAAGTATTTGATTTTGAAAGAAAGGTAAACGAATCAAAAGTTGTATTAGAACCCTTAGGTGTCGTTGGTATTATAACGCCTTGGAATTCCAGCAACAGCTTTATCGGCAGCAAACTGGCTATGGCTATAGCAGCGGGCTGTACCACCGTAATCAAGCCCAGCGAAATGAGCGCTTCCCAAACGGAGATATTTACACAATGCCTTCATGAAGCCGGTTTACCAGCGGGGGTGATCAACATCGTTACTGGCCTTGGCCAGGTCGTAGGAAACGAAATAACAGTGAATCCTGATATCGCCAAAATTTCATTCACCGGTTCTACGGCAGTTGGAAAAACAATTGCTAAAGGCGCAGTCGATACCATGAAAAGAGTGACGCTGGAATTAGGAGGTAAATCTCCTAATATTATTCTGGATGATGCTGATTTCTCAAAGGCCATACCCATGGCTGTAATCGCAGCATTTCAAAACAGCGGACAAGCTTGTATTGTTGGCAGCCGTTTATTGGTGCCTGAAGAGCGTTTGGCAGAAGTGAAAGATTTGATCAAACAAATTGTAAGTGATAATGTAAAAGTTAATGATCCCGCAAAAGAGGATACTACAATTGGTCCGATGGTGAGCAAAAAACAGTATGAACGTGTGCAGTCATATATAAAATTGGGTATAGATGAAGGTGCTGAACTGCTTGCAGGCGGAGAAGGGCATCCGGGGGGCCTTGAAGCAGGCAACTTTGTGAAGGCTACTGTATTTGCAAACGTAAAACAAAGCATGAGAATTGCCCAGGAAGAGATATTCGGACCTGTCCTTTCTATTCTGACCTATAAAAACGAAGAGGAAGCCATAGAAATCGCTAATGATACCGAATATGGTTTGATGGCATACGTAAGTTCAGGTGACACCGAAAGGGCACTTCGGGTAGCCAGACAGATCGATGCGGGAAGGGTAGCTATTAACGGCCTTAAACACGACCCTCTGGCACCATTCGGCGGTTTCAAACAATCAGGGATAGGCAGGGAATACGGCGTTTATGGTCTGGAAGAGTATTTGGAACCTAAAACCCTGCTACAATGAAAGAGCTGACGAAAAAAGGGTTGCAAACATTCGCAGAGATCCGGGGAAAGGAAAGATCTGATCAAATGAGGGATGAAATTAAAAGCGGCGGTTTCAGCGCCGCTTTTACCAATCTTTCGGCGGATTTTGTCTTTGGCAGCATATGGTCAAGGGACGGCCTGGAGCGTAAGCAGCGTAGCTTAGTCACCATGGGTGTTCTTATTGCGCTACGCGCCACGAAGGAGTTTAAAAACCATGTCAAAGCAGGGTTGAATAACGGGCTGACTGTTAAAGAAATCGAAGAAGCTATTATTCAATCAGCTGTCTATGCAGGTTTTCCCGCTGCCAAGGCGGCAAGTGACGCGGCCATAGAAGCATTTGAAGAGCTGGGTATGCAAATAATAAAAGGCAAAGAAGCTTAATTGCGGAGAAATTGTTAAATTGTAATTCATAAAGCACAATTCATTGAAAAAGAACAGCGAACAGCCGCGTATTTTATATTCCTGCTATGCCGGTATAAATAAAGAAGGGGAGCATGTCATACCGGAACATGTGCTGAGTATTATCCTGACCGGTAGTCAGACCATTTATCTTGGCGAAAATATCTATAACTTTAAGGCGGGCGACATTCGTTTTTTTAGAAAAAACCAACTGTCAAAATTTGTTAAACAACCGCCCCCGGATGGTGAATTTAAATCGCTGTCCATTCGGATGGATAAGGAAACTTTGCACCAGTTCAGTGTCAATCATCAGCTGCATATGGACAAACCTTATAAGGGTGAAAATTTATTACTGTTGCGCCCGAACGAACTGCTAAGGAAATATGTTGATTCATTATCTCCGTATATAGACGGATCGGGAAGTTCAAATGAAATGCTTACTAAGCTTAAGGTTGATGAAGCTGTTATGATCCTTCTGGAAACAAATCCGGAATTAAAAAATGTGCTGTTTGATTTTAGCGATCCGGGCAAAATTGATCTAAAGACGTTTATGAACAGAAACTATAAATTTAATGCTGATATGAGTCAGTTTGCTTACCTGACCGGCAGGAGTCTGGCTTCTTTTAAACGTGATTTTGAGCGCATTTTCAATATTTCACCTAACCGCTGGATACAAAAGCAGCGCCTTAAGGACGCTTATATACTGATCAAGGAGAAAGGTTATAAAGTATCTGATGTCTATATGGATGTCGGCTTTAAAGACCTTTCTCATTTTTCTTTCGCCTTCAAAAAGGTGTATGGAACCGCGCCAACCAAAATTTGATAACTAATATAAACATTTAAACCTCTGATATGGATGTCACCGAAATTTCCCCCGAACACCAATACCTTACGCTGATCAACATTTTTACGGTAGACCCCGCAAATCAGCAGCAACTGGTTGATCTGCTTATCGCCGCAACCGAAGGCAGCATAACAACTATAGCCGGTTTTATTTCTTCAAGTTTACACAGAAGCCTGGACGGCGCAAAAGTGACAATGTATTCGCAGTGGCGAAGCCTCGCGGATTATCAAAATATGCGGAGTAATCCCGCGGCTTCACCGTATCTGGAACAGGCTCTTAAAATTGCTACATTCGAATCAGCAATGTATGAAGTTGTCAGAACTTTTATTCAACTAACCTAATCCAAGAAATCAGCCAAAGTCGCACGATTGCTATTTCAGAACCGGCGAATCAATATAAGGCCGACTGGTTTTGGGAACTGTAACCGGAATCTTTAAGCTTAGCCCATTAATTCACTTCGCAAGGCATCTTCCAAAAGTGTGTTACCAAACACATGTTCCGTTCCCGCATCTTCAAAAATAATATGCTTATTATTGAAACCGACATTCATTTCGGCCATTAATAATGATGCTGATTTAGTAAAACCGAAAGATTGATACGTATTTGCAAATTCATTTTCCGAAATCGCAGATGCATGAACATCCCGTTGAAGCTGATAAGTCATGATAAGGGCAACATCATCAACAGAATATCTGCAAGGCCCTTCCAGTTCAATAATACGATGTCCACTCCATTCCTGAATTAAGAGACCGGCTACTAAACTGCCAATATCGCGTGAAGCAATCATGGGGATCGCCATGTCAGTTGGATTTAAAAAACTTTGAAGTTTTCCACTTTCTTTAGCGCTCGCTATGAACCCGGAGAAGTTTTCCATAAACCATGCAGCCCTTATGCTAACGGTCGGAATGGAAAGCTGATTGAATGCTTTTTCCATGTCGTACAACTTTCTTATAGCGCCTGTTCCATTGCTATGTTGCGCGCCAATAGAAGAAAGATATACTATTTTTTTAGGTTGAGCTTTTATCAAAGCTGCACATAACGCCTGTAACATCAAATCATGATCCTTCAAAGGATCTTCTGAATCAAACAACGGCGGAGTCATTATAAAAACCCCATTGGCACCGGAAAATGCTTTTTCTAAAGCGAAGGCATCATGAAATTCGGCAAGCGCGACAATTGCACCCTTTTCCTGCCATTCGATCCCTTTTGCAGGATTTCTCACCACAGCTTTAACCGGCAGGTTCTGTTTTATCAATGCATTTCCTGCTGCCCGGCCCACATGACCAGTTATACCTGTAATTGCGTACATAATTTTAATTTTAAAAGCGAGATAAATTAAACCAGAACAGCGCCACCGTCAACAACAACCATTTGACCGGTTCCAAATTGCTGGCGCATTAAATATAAATAGGTTTGTGCTATATCCTCTGCTTCACCAACACGTTTTACGGGCAGGCTGTTGCCAATGCTATTATAAAAACTTTCTCTGTCAGCAGCGGCCATATCATTCCATAAATTAGTTTTTACTACACCAGGTGAAACCATATTCACCCTTATAGGCGCAAGTTCAATGGACATTGCTCTCATAAAACCTTCCATCGCAGCGCAAACACTTGCAGCAATTGACCGTCCTTTACGCGGCCTCAGACTGGCAACGCCTCCTGTTAAGGTGATTGACCCACCGGTATTAATATGCGGTGAGGCATATTTTACAGCTGTAAAAGCGCCCCAAAAACGTAGCTCAAAAAACTTTTTAGCATCAGTTAATACTGCATCTAAAAGGTTAACTGTTAGTAGCGATTCACCGGCAGTATATACCAGGTGATCTATCTCGCCAAGTTCTGCGAAAATATCTTTTACATGTTGTTCACTGGTCAGGTCGACCGCGAAACCTTTACTGCCTGCAGGTAATTCCTTTAATGCATCGGTTATCCGTTGTTGGTTGCTTGATATGATAACTAAAGTAGCGCCCTCAGCCGCAGCAGCTTTTGCAGTAGCAAATCCAAGGCCGGAACTTCCGCCTAATATTACTACTCGTTTATTCTTTAATGATAAATTTGAAATGGTTTCCATTGTCTTAAAGTTTTATAAGACAAAAATCAGGCGAAAAAAACAGCTTACACTTACCAAATGGTAAAAACGAAACAGGTTCCTGTTTTTAAAAGGTTAGAATGACAGCAAAGCCAGTTTAGATAAACGGCTACCTGATGTGTTTACGAATTCGACTAAGCGATTGCGGGGGTTATTCCAAGGTAGGATGCGATGTCTTTTAATGGTATGCGAAGTACAATATCGGGATATTGCAGCACAAATAATTTGTATTTATTTTCAGCCTCTTCGCCCATATAAGTATTGCGTGTATTGATTTTTTCTATTAAGTGAAGCTGGTTTTGTTGATCTATGAACTCCTTCATGTAAGGAAGCTTACTGTACAATTCCAGCAGCTTACTTTTGGAAATGCTTAATACTTCAGCATCACACGATGCCTGTATAAAAGCCCTGGTAGGTATCTCTTCATTGAAGCTTTGTAAAATAGAAACCAACCGATTTTCGTTGTAAAAGTAGTGGGTTAGTTCTATGCCTCTTTCGTTGGTTGAGCCAATTCTGATCACTCCGCTACATACAAAAAACATTTCCCTTGCAATTTTATGAGGCTGGATAAGAAATGCCCCTTCCTTAAAACTTTTTGGAATGAAATGATTCATAATTATTCTTTTATCATTTTCGGGCAGCGGCTTAAGCAATTGTAAATAATTAATGAAGCGATCCTCCATAGGATTAGTAGGCACAATCATATTGATAAAAGAAAAGATTAAAAACTGAACCAATCGGAATAAACCAATTTATTGACGTAAATAACAAATATAGCTATTAACGTATTAAACCTAATAAATTAAGAAATTCCATCCAATTTCGTTTTTACCATATGTTAAGCCTTAGCTTTATAATTCTGCTGAACTTTGTATCAGACAAATAAGCAAATTAAAAACTAAGGACATGAAAAATCAAATTTTAGGGATCGCAATATCTATCGCATTACCGGTAATACTTACCGGATGCAATTCAAATCAAAAATCAGGGATTGCTACAGATAGCACAAAAGTTTCTATTGTTCACGATGCAGCTGACAGTTTAGCAAAGATCACCGTAGCGGACACGACAACTCCCGGAGATCCGGTAGTGAATGGCGACCTTGCACACCGGAATCCATCTATTCATTGGCCTGAAGGTTTATCACCCGAAAAAGCAGATCTCTTCGCCCATAATGAAATTTTCATTAATGCTTCTTGTTCTACCGTATGGCGGGATATCACTGAAGCAGAAAAATGGCCACAATGGTATCCGAATTCAAGTGACGTCAAAGTGCTAAACAGCAACACCGGCATTTTAGAAAAAAACAGCTTGTTTACCTGGAATACCTTTGGTATCCATTTAGACAGCACAAGAGTACATGAATACGTACTGAATAACCGCCTCGGCTGGTTTGGTTATACCAAAGGACTAAAAGCTTATCATACTTGGCTATTGGAAGATCAGTCTGGTGGTTGCAAAATAGATATGGAGGAGATTGCTATGGGGCCAGGTGCGAAGGCCATGCACGCTAAAGATCCTAACGCCATGCAAAGAGGGCACCAATTATGGGATAACAGGTTGAAACAACTTGCAGAAAAAAAGTAAATGCTAATGCATTGACAATACAATCATATAACTATTACAATCATGAAATCAACAAAAATAGGCTGGATAGGCCTCGGAAAAATGGGCGTACCGATGACCCAATCATTAATTAAGGCAGGATTACCGGTTACCGTATATAACAGGAACAAGGAAAAAGAGAAAGCTTTAAAGGAAGACGGCGCAAGTATAGCCGCTACGCCTGCTGAGCTCATACAACAATCGGATATGGTTTTTATTATGGTTACTGACGATAAAGCTATTTCTGACATTTTTAAAGGGGAAAACGGCTTATTAAGCGTATCTACAGGTGGTAAGATAATTATCAATATGAGTACGGTGTCGCCCGCAATTAGCAAGGAAATAGCCGCTTTGTGCCAGAAACAAGGAAACCAATATTTAGACGCTCCTGTTTCGGGCAGCGTTAAACAGGCACAGGAAGGTCAGTTGGTTATAATGGTTGGCGGAGATCAAGCGAAGTTTGAACACGCCAAGCCGGTACTCGAAAAAATAGGGCGATTAGCTATGCTGGTTGGAGAAACAGGCGCTGGCAATACGGCTAAATTAGTGATCAACACATTATTAGGCATACATGCACAAGGACTTGCAGAGGCTGTTGTTTTTGCCACACAAAATGGCATCAGCGGTAGGGATCTGATGACGCTTATTAATAATAGTGCTTTGGGCAGTCCATTTATCAAAATTAAAGGTGACGCGATTGTAAACAATCAATTTGATGCATTATT
>Ga0206993_1010_pt1 | contig 50243 bp, 45 predicted proteins | sample Alteio_BWMinCont_7_FD_153499 | JGI IMG/M metagenome (GOLD analysis project Ga0206993, IMG submission 153499) | Enriched cells from forest soil in Barre Woods Harvard Forest LTER site, Petersham, Massachusetts, United States -... | ecosystem: Environmental > Terrestrial > Soil > Temperate forest >... | reverse complement strand
TTCAGAGAACCGCGGATCGGTCCGGTAAGCGCGAGATATAGGAGAAAACCCCGCCATCCCTGCTTCCTTCCACCAATCGTCGTCCAGGTCAACCTGTAAGCCGTGATGCGGGAATCTCATCGTCTTGAACCTGCGGTAAACCTGAAGTTAACCTGAGCCGACCTTAGAGCGTGCGAAAATTCCGCCTCTTCGTAAAACGCGCATAAACATTGATTATTTTGGTGGACGAGAGGGGATTCGAACCCCCGGCCTCCTCGTTGCGAATACCAAGCGGCAAGCGTTCCACAGAGAGCTAGAGTGGTACCTAGGTGCAAGCTGCGAAAGGACTTGCGGGTTTTTCCTTCGCTCTCGCGTTCTAAGTCATTGACCCGTAAGTCGTTGATAATTTCGCGGAAATTACAGGGTTACGACACACTTACGACACAGTTGCTCTGCGCAAAAAAAAAGCGCATTTTCACCGGCAAGTGCGGAGCCCGGAGATTTCTCATTTGTCCCGGTAATGCGACAAATCAGGCATGTGAAACCTAGACTGCCGAACAAGCGCCAAGTTATACTGAATCCAAGTCCACAAAATGGTCCTTGCTAGTCGAAGCATTTAGCGGCCCGGAGGCGAAATCATGGGCACCGCCCACGAATGGTTTCTAGTTTTAGTTGTGGGCTTTCCGTTTGGTGGGTTGCGATGGTTGCTGAATTATCCTCGTCCCAAATTCGTCCAGCCCCCTCGAATCTACTGGATGCTCTGTGTCCTGGACTATGCCCTCTTCGGTTTCTGGTTTGGCGTTTTGGAAGCTTTCAGAGATTGGCGGCCTTTCCGCCCTCCGCTTGTTTATCTTAATGTTGGAATTCTAGTTTGTATGCTTTTTGTAAGCTATTCTCACCGTCGCATTACCCGCAACTTACCTCGTCTGCCGAAAAAGCCTGCCCTGTTCCCCGCTCCCGATTTCAGTCGAATAGAAAAGAAGCCAGATGCAAACGACGTAACTTAGAACGAGTCGTTGGTTTACGAACTGACGGTGAAGAGACCTTCGGCGTTCTAGTTTTTAGTAAACGCGGTAATCAAATGAAATGGTGGGTGGAAACGCTTTCCTTACGATTCCGCACACCACACGCGGAGCGGCGTTGGGGACGATTCACAGCGCGGAAAAAAAGAGAAAAACCGCGAGGTGAAAACGTCGAGAAAGATGCTCGACCGCTACAGCCATCCGCGAAGAGTCGCAAAAAGAGCCGCGGTCGAAACGCTCTCCCGGCAGGGTTACGACACACTTACGACACAGTTTGGCAAAAACGAGGAGGAGGATGGTGCGCAAGTTATTGAAAAGATGGTGGACGAGAGGGGATTCGAACCCCCGGCCTCCTCGTTGCGAACGAGGAAAAATCTGAGATAAGGCACGGTGCGGCAATCACTTAGCCTTTCGAGGGGGCTTTCCAGTTGGACTACGTGGACTACCGGGCTATTTGCCTTTTCTCTTTGTCTTTTTGTTCTTCGAGTGACCCGCACAAACTGGTTGTTAGCCGGACAGCACCTGTCATGTTGTGCGTACCGAAAATTCCATCGAGCGGTTTCCCGTCAATGTCACATTGTTACTTCCCGATCGCCTTCTTAACCCAGGCTCCGGCTCCCTTCCGCATGTCGCTGATTTCAATGGCATTCGTCGCAGATGGGATTTGCGGGATGCACAGGCGGGGAGGCAGTCTTCGAGGCCGTGCTGCATTTGCCTACGCGCGTTATCATGCCAACTGCGTAAGATCACGTCCATGTTCCGACCTGCAGCAGCGGTTCACATGGGCCAGACCTAACACATGTCTCAAAATTTAATATTTGGTTTCGAGAGATGTCGCCTCGGGGAGTTTGGCTGGCTTCCGGGCTCTGGCGTTAGAAGCGCAGAGCCGAGGTTGGCAGTTCTGCCTGCCGAACGCTTATCGAGTGGTGCGCAGCATTTTGTTCGATGTAGCCGTTTCTTGAGATCATTGGTGGTCGCTTTTGCAATCCCGTCGTTTCTCGTCTTCGTAACACCGACAGCACATGCGCAGGCACAAACCGCCAGCGAAATTACCGGACGAGTCGTGGACTCGTCCAAGGCCGCCATTCCCAATGCTGCTGTTACGGCTACGAACAGCGCCACCGGTGCCGTTCGCACGGCACAAACCGATGACCAAGGACACTATGCACTAACGAACCTTTCCGTGGGAACGTACAGCATCGCTGTGGCACACACAGGCTTCCAGCAATTAAAGCAAATGGGTGTCATGTTAAATGTAGCAACAACCGTCGCGTTGAACCTCACGCTGACGGTAGGCTCGGTGAAACAGGAGGTAGTCGTCACGTCCGAGATGCCCATCATTGATAAAGCTGACGCTAGCACCGGCAGAGTCCTCGATAATGAGGAAGTCGGCGAGCTGCCGATCAACGGACGCGACTACGCTCGTTTCAGCTTGCTCACTCCCGGAGCCATTTTCCGTAGCAACTTCATCGCGGACCTCACGTTCGACGGCCTACACTCCGTTCACAACCAGTTCTCGATCGACGGTATTGATGCCTCGCGCGTCGCCGACCCGTTCATGGCGAACGGCTTCGAGCGCGGCGCGCGATTGCTTACCGGCAGCTTGGATACTGTCGAGCAATTCAACGTGCAGACCAGCGGCTACAGCGCGGAATATGGGCGCGCGGCAGGGTCCTACATCAACATCGCTACCAAATCTGGAACTAACGATTTCCGCGGCACGGCGTACGACTACCTCCGTAACAACATTCTTGATGCGCGGAACTTCTTCGCAACTACCGGCCCCGCTCCGGAATTCCGCTTTAATGATTTTGGCGGGAATATTGGCGGCCCAATCCGCAAGGAAAAGACCTTCTTCTTCCTGAACTACGAAGGATTGCGCCAACGCATTGGCATCACCGGCTCGGGCACGGTTCCAAGTGCGCTCGAGCGCAGCGCGGTCGAGGCCACTTCTTCGCGACTCACTCCGATCCTAAATATGTTTCCCATCGGCACCTCAGCCGGTCCCGATCAGTTGACCGACAACTACACGACCACCCAGGTTTCTGATGTTCGTGAAGATACCGCTTCCATCCGCTTCGATCAGTTATTCAGTACCCACGATTCCGCATTTGTACGCGTCAACGTGAACGACTCCGACGTCGACGGTCCGCTCTTTGGAGTTGTTCCGTCTTCTCTGGGTGTGGACGACCACCAGAGCGTTCCGGTGCGTACGACAAACGTTGCCATTCACGAGGAGCACGTCTTCGCCAGCGGCTTGGTAAATGACTTCCTCGCCGGCATGCAGCGATGGGTTAGCCAGATTGATACGGCGGAACCGTTGCCACTGACCACCATCGTCGGCTACAGCGTCATCCCCGGAACGCAAGGAAACTCCCTCGAGAACAACACGAGTTTTCAGTATGGCGACACGATGAGCAAGGTGAAAGGCCGGCATGCTCTAACCTGGGGCGGTACAATCTACTGCATTTGGGTCAACACCAACAGCACAGCCAAGCCGACAATGCAGTTCAATTCGCCGCAAGAATTCGTCAACGACCAGCTCTCGACCGTCACCATCGACAACGCCACCCCCGGCAACGGCGTGCGCGCCACACAAATCGGTCTTTTCGTCGACGACAAGTTCCAAGTGCTGCCGACTCTGTCCTTGGACGTCGGTCTCCGCTACGACATTGAAACCGTTCCTCACGACTCGCGCTACGCCACTCGGCCCTACGATACCCGTACCGGCACACTTGGGCCCCCCGGCGATCCGTACTTTGCGATCAACAACAAAGACTTCGGTCCGCGCGTCGGTATCGCATGGTCTCCGACGCCGCAATTCGTGATCCGCAGCGGTTACGGAATTTACTTCCAGGATTATCCGGTGGGATTGGGCCTGTTTGTTCCTGGAAACACGGTGCAGGGCAACGTCACTCTTTTGCAGCAGCAGATTCCGAACCTGTCCTATCCCTATGATCCGTTCCTCTCGCAGGTGGCCGCACCGCCTCCGCCAATCGTCGCGGGATTTCCGTGGGACAAGCCGGACACCTACGCGAATCAGTGGAACCTAAGTATCGCAGATCAGTTATCGCGGAACATGTCCTTCCAGGTCGCCTATGTCGGCAACCATGGCGTGAATCTGTTGCGCGAAGAGGGCATCAACTACTTCGATCCCACGCTCAGCGCTCGTCCGAACCCGAACTTCGGCAACATCACCCTCCAGACCAACTCTGGCTTCAGCTCTTACAACGCTCTGCAGCTCTCCTTCGTTCGCCGTGCGGGAAAGGCTGGTTTGAGCTTCCAGGCAAACTACACTTTTGGCCACGCGATTGACGACGTCCAGGACCCGAGTGTCTCCGCTTCCGATCCCCAGAACCTCAACAACATAAAAGCCGAACGAGGCAACAGTTCTGGCGATGTGCGGCAGAACTTTACGTTCGATCTGTTATATGACGTGCCGCTCGGTGAACGACATCGCGTTCTCAGCTCGGGTCTCGGCAGCAAACTGGCGTCGGGCTGGCGCGTCTCCACGCTGGGAATTTTGCGGACAGGCGTAGCCGATACCGTCTATATCGGGACGAATACCTTCGGGAACGGCGATTTCATCAACCAGCGTCCGGATTGCGTCGCGGGCGTTGATCCTTATGCGCATCCACAGACCACTAGCCACTGGCTCAACCCGGCCGCGTTCTCCATGCCGGCTGTTGGGACGTTTGGCAATTGCGGGCGCAACACGATCTATGGCCCCAACTTCCGTAACGTGGACTTCTCCATTCTCAAGGAAACCAAGCTCGGCGAGACCTGCAACCTCGAGTTCCGCGCCGAATTCTTCAATATCTTTAACCATCCGGCGTTCGCTCAGCCGGATACCACGTTCGGTACTCCGGGCTTCGGAGAAATCTTCAACACTCTGGGAAGGACTCTGGGTGCCGGCACTTCACGGCAGATTCAGTTTGCGCTGAAATTCAGCTTCTGATTCGCCAGTAAGAAAGGCGGTAAAGGGACTTGACCGTTCACAGCGAAGTGACCTCGCCTGCAACATGAATTAGAGGTTTGAGTGCCTCACAAAGGCAGAGGATTGACTCGCGGCAACGCGTTCTCAAGCCATGAAGACGGAACATGACTAGACGGGATATGCAGTTATATATTCTTCGGGAGTAATACACACCTGTACCTGAAGCTGTAAATCGGGCGGGAATGTGTTGCCACAGATGCCAGCGTACGTCAAAACTCGGCTCAAGATCTGGGCTCTCGTCATCGGCGCGTTAAGCCTGACGTTCTTGTGTCCTTCCGCACCTGCGTTAAACCCATCGCTCGACGTGAGTCAATATGCTCACACGGCGTGGCGGGTTCGCGAGGGTTTCACGCAAGGTTACATCAGATCAATTGCGCAGACACCAGACGGGTATATCTGGCTGGGCACTGGCTTTGGGTTGTTTCGGTTCGACGGTGTCCGCGCCGAGCTTTGGAAGCCACCGTTGAATGGCGAACAACTTCCCAGCGATTTTGTCGTGGGCTTGCATGTCACCCGCGATGGCACTTTGTGGATCGGCACATTGGAAGGCTTAGTGAGCTTGAGAGATGGCAAACTCACTCGGTACCCGGACCTTGTTGGCTCGGCTGCCGCTTCGATCCTTGAAGATCGGAACGGGACGGTTTGGGTCGGCAGCTTCTCATTGGGGCCACCTGGAAAGGTCTGCGCGATCGTTGGAACAAATGTTCACTGCTACGGATTGGGCGTCACTGGTAAAGGAGCAAATGCCCTCTATGAAGATAGCCACGACGTGCTCTGGGTGGTTGGGAATGACGGAATTTGGCAATGGAGGCCTGGGCCCCCCAGGTTCTATCACGTGCCATTTGGGACGTTCTCGGTACAAGACCTGGGTGAGGCCGCGAATGGAGCCCTTTTAATTCCGTTGCCGGGAAGGCTCGCTCGATTCGAGGCCGGGAAACTAGAAACGCAGTCTCCGTATCCTGCTCCGGCAGACAAAGTGGAGGGCGTGAGATTTCTCCGGGACCGCGATGGTGGCGTGTGGATCGGGACCGCGGGAGCCGGGCTTGTGCATGTCCATAACGGACGCACCGACGTATTTTCTCAGGCTGATGGACTTTCCGGGAATATCGTTACGTCGCTTTTCGAAGATCGCGAAGGTGATGTTTGGGTCTCCACCCTGGGCGGTCTCGATCGTTTTCGCAACTGCGCAATCGCAACATACGCCGAGCACGAAGGCATTGGAACTGTCCCCGGGTGGGGCTCTGTGGTCGCCGCTCAAGATGGAAGTATATGGATCGGCACCCAAGATGGTTTGAGGGTGTGGAATCACGGAGAAGTAAAGATCTACGGTAGAGCTGGCAGTTACAAATCACAATCAAGGACGGTATGGTTGCCCGTTCGCTACGTGAGCGATCCTGAGTTGGGGGACCATCTATTTGTGTCTGTTTTTGGGGACAGGGCTGGCCGAATCTTGGTATCGACGCCATCCGCGTTCGGCCACATGGAGAATGGCCGGTTTGTTTCGATGAGTGGCGTTCCAGGGGGCCTCGTATATTCCGTTGACCAGGACAGGCAAGGAATTCTCTGGATCGCGAACCGAGACAAAGGTCTCCTACGGTTATCAAAAGACGGAACTGTTCAGCGCACTTCTTGGGCCAGCATCGGTCACAAGGATGGTGCGCAGTCTTTGGCGGCTGATCTCTCGACTGGCGGGCTGTGGCTCGGATTCAATGAGGGTGGAATCGGGTATTTCAGCGACGGTCAGATCAAAGAGAGTTACGGGCGTGCGGAAGGACTCGGCACTGGCAGGGTCAGCGCGCTGTATATCGACACCGATGATGCTGTTTGGGCGGGAACGGAGGGTGGCTTAAGTCGAATCAAGAATGGCCGGGTTCTAACAATGACCAGCAAGAATGGCCTGCCGTGCGACGCGATTCATTGGATTACACAAGACGAGAACCACTCCTTCTGGGTGTACATGACCTGCGGCCTGGTTCGCATTGGGCGCACTGAATTGGATGCATGGGCCACCGATTCTCAACGGAAGGTCAAAACGACAGTTTTCGACAGCTCCGAAGGAGTGTCGAGCACACCCATCACGTTCCACGTAGGCTCGCTAGTGACTAGGTCCTTAGACGGAAAAATATGGTTCGATGGATTTTTGGGGGGCGCAAGCGTAATTGATCCGCAGCATCTTCCGAGTGACAAGATCCCGCCACCAGTAAACATCGAGCGGATCACCGCGGATGGCAAGACCTACAATGCGTTGAACGGATTACGCCTCCCAGCCCGAATTCGTGATCTCACGATTGATTACACAGCGCTCAGTTTTGTCGCTCCGGAAAAAGTTCAGTTCCGCTACCAACTCGAAGGGCAGGATCGCAACTGGCGGGAGGTTGTTAACGACCGCGAGTGCAGTACTCAAACCTCCCTCCGGGAAAGTACGTTTTTCGTGTGACTGCAGCCAATAACAGTGGCCTGTGGAACGAGGCCGGCGACACGCTGAATTTTTCGATCGCGCCGATGTATTACGAGACAAACTGGTTTCGTGCCGCATGCTTGGCCGCATTAATGGTATTAGTTTGGGCTTTCTATCGAATGCGTCTGCACCAACTCCGACGGCGCTTCCACGCAGGATTAGAAGCACGCGAGAGCGAACGAACACGCATTGCGCGAGAACTCCATGACACCTTGCTGCAAAATCTGAACGGATTGATGATTCAATTTCAGGCTGCTCGCAACATGCTACCGCGCCGGCCGGACCAGGCAGCGGAGGTTCTGGACAACGCGCTCGGAGCAACCGAATATACCGTTACCCAGAGTCGAAGTGCTATTCAGCATTTGCGCTCGGCGATGGGCAGCGAGGCGGACCTGGCGCAATGGCTCACAGCCACAAGCCAAGAACTGGCGCGCTCGCTGAATGCAAACGCTGATTCACCAGTCTTCCAGTTGACAGTGGAAGGTGAACGGAAAGCCTTAAGTCCGCTCCCGCGCGACGAAGTCTGCTTGATTACGCGCGAGATTTTGCGAAACGCCCTTCAGCATGCGCGGGCAAGTCGGATCGAGGCTGAAATTCGATACGATGAAGGCGAGCTTCGTGTGCGAATAAGAGATGATGGAAAGGGCATCGAACCTCAGGTTCTACAGGCAGGAGGCAAAGAGGGGCATTGGGGCTTGCGCGGCGCCCGGGAACGGGCGCAACAAATCGGAGCACGGCTGGATTTCTGGAGTGAAATAGGAGCGGGCACCGAGGTGGAACTACTGGTTCCCGCCGCGATTGCCTATCAGAACTCAAAAGGCCGGCGAAGATTGAAGCTCTTCCGCAAAGTGTGAACTCATGGGCACGGTTCCAAAACTTATCAGAATTCTTACCGTCGACGACCATGCGCTGATGCGCATAGGGATTGCGACACTGGTGAACGCCGAACCGGATATGAAACTGATAGGGGAAGCGTCCAATGGGCAGGAAGCGGTGGAAAGATTTCGACTCGACCGTCCCGACGTGACGCTGATGGATCTCCAGATGCCTGGTTTCAACGGGATCGAAGCTATCGACTGTATCCTGGGTGAATTCCCAGATGCCCGCATAATAGTCCTCACGACCTATACAGGTGACGTTCAAGTCTTGCGAGCCCTAAAAGCCGGCGCCTGGGGTTACGTATTGAAAGAGCACGTTCGCCGACAACTCCTGGAGACCATTCGTGTGGTACATTCCGGGCAGAAAAGAATACCGCCTGATATCGCGGCCGAGCTCGCAGAGCACGCCGCTGATGATCAATTGACCGCGCGTGAGATTGATGTGTTGCGGTTAATCGCTGTCGGAAATTCGAACAAACTGATTGCTGATCAGCTTTCGATTGGTGAGGCGACCGTCAAAGGCCATATCACTAACATACTGTCTAAACTAGGCGCCAACGACCGCGCCCACGCAGTTACGATTGCGCTGAAGCGCGGGATCATGCAGTTGTAGGAACTCCATAATAGAGTTGTAAGTCCCCCCCAAAAGTCGCGTTCCCGAACCCTACTTTCGATTCTTTCAAGTCCGTTGCAAATACCCTTATCGTCGTAACGGAAGAGAGACCTCTGCAACGACTATTCTCAAATTTCGCCAGCGGTTGGCCGGGTCGAGGGCTGCTAGCTCAACGCGTGCTAGTTGCGGCGGTCCTTATATATTGTGTGACTGCCCGTATTGCAGAAGATTCGGCCCCAGCGGCTCTGCCGCAGTTGATCGGGGCGGTTTTCTCAATTTTTATTTTAATTGGTTTATGGACGCCGTTATTCGGAACACTGACTTGTTTAGATGAGATTTGGATCCTTTTTTCTCGCGCGGGCGACATGCGGATTCCAATCATTCTGGCGACGCTCAGCGCCACGTTAGCAATGATCGGGCCGGGCGCTTGGTCGATCGATGCATGGCTATACGGCAGAAAACACATCGAAATGACAGACATCCGGTAAAAAAACGTTCCGAGATTGGCAGCGAGAGCTGATCCTGAAGGCCCGGTGCTGACTACGATGAGGATCTTCGCACGAAGGCGAATCAAAATAGAGAACGGAAGCCGACGGGCAGGTCATGTGAGTACGCAGCCGATCGCAATCGCCATGCTGCTTGTCGCCGCGACTTTCTTCCCGCTGATTGGTTGCCGTCCGGTGGTAGACCAAAACGTCGAACCCAAAATTTCGTTCACTCAAGTGCCGCAATGGAGCCAAGGAGACGAGATTCTACAAGATGTCATGGAAGGCACAGTACAGGGCGCAAGAAAGGGCCAACGGTTGGTCCTATACTCCCGGTCCGGGGGCTTGTGGTGGGTGCAGCCGCTCCCGACATCTCCCTTCACGACCATTTTGCCGGGCGGTGTGTGGAGAAGCGAACTACATCTCGGCACGGATTACGCGGTCTTGCTGGTTGATGCCTCATATGACCCCTCACCGGTGTTGGCGCAATTGCCGCAGCGCGTAAAAGGCGTTGCGGCGTTCGCGGTGACGCATGGACAAGAAAAATCGTCATCGTTTTTTGTCGATTTCAGCGGCTTCACATGGCGCGTGCGCAAAGTACCCAGCGATCGTGGCGGCGCAGTTAACCTATACAGCCCGGAGAATGTATACACCGATTCATCGGGGGCACTTCATCTGAGAATAATCAAACGCGATCAGCAGTGGACCTGTTCGGAGGTAAACCTAACCCGCAGCTTAGGCTACGGCACATATTCGTTTACCGTCGAAGACATTTCTCACCTCGAACCTTCGGCGGTCTTCGGGATATTTACGTGGGACTATTCCGTTTCTAGCTTTCGGGAGAATTATAACGAGTTCGATATCAACTTTGCTCGGCGGGCGAACCCGAAAGCTCAGAACGCGGAGTTTGTTATCCAGCCTCCCGTAGTGCCGGCGAACATCTCACGTTTTATGGCACCCGCCGGCAAGCTTGAGCACACCATCACCTGGGAACCAGGGCGAGTCACCATGTTCACAACGCGGGCGTCTGGGGGCGCTGGCGCGCCTGTTATATCCAAGCACGTCTTTACATCGGAGGTTCCGGCACCTGGATTTGAATCCATGCGGATGACCCTGTACGTCTATCGGGATCCGAACGGTAACTTGCCCGGTCTGCAGCACCCTGTCGAAGTCGTTGTGGACCGATTTGAGTTCTTACCCTAGAAAGGTCGCGTGTCATTGATAGGACGTCCTGGCAGATTTTTGTCGGCCATGTTGCTGCTCGGCGCGGTTTCCGGCGTAGTCCGCGGCAATCTCACTCCCATCCGCCGGCACGATCTCTGGAGTACCGACGCTGGTTTTCCTGGAGGATATGTTTACGCAATAACGCAAACTGCCGACGGGTACATCTGGGTCGGAAGCAGCAAGGGGCTAATCCGATTCGACGGTCGAAGCTTTGTGACCATACACCAGAGGGATTCCAACCCAGACACGAGGTTGTCGGTTTGGGGGCTGCTCACGGATTCAGACGACCAGCTGTGGGCCATCGACGACCACACCCATGTCTTTCGATACTCTGCGGATCAACTCGTTGGTCCATTGCCCGACAACGACAAGCACCGATACCGCCTAATTCCTCTAGTCGCTAGGACTCGCAAGGGACAGCTCCTGTTCGGGTCTGCGGCACAGGGCCTGGTTGAATACGACCATGGTTCGGCTCACGTCCTGCTCGACCCAAGCCTTATGCCTAACTTGCCTACTGCCGTAGCCCAGACCGCGGACGGCACGTTCTGGATCGGTACGGAAGGACTGGGAGTATTTCGCGTTCGGCTGATTAATGATCTTCCAGAAGTGCAGAATATTGCCGCCACGACAAACACGCGGATCAACTGCTTCCTACCCATCGGAGAATCGACGCTGCTCGTTGGCACGGTCAAAGGTCTGTTGACCCTGAACAAAGGCCATCTGACTGAGCAGCGAAACTCGGAGCTACGTAATCACGAGATACTCGCACTGACCCAGGGGAAGGCGGGCAACATCTGGATCGGTACGGAAGATCAAGCGCTCCGAGCAAGTGGGGGAGACATTGGTCGAGATGATCAAATCCATTCACTTGATCATGTGGACGCTACCGGTTCGGTGACAGCGCTATTCGAGGATCGCGACGGCGATCTGTGGGTTGGTGGAGCGGAAAAGATTGCCCGCTATCGCGACAGCGGATTCACAAGCTATTTGAGTTCGCTCGGCCTACCATGCGCCAATTGTGGGGCAATTTATGCCGACCATCAAGATCGCGTGTGGTTCGCGCCGTGGGACGGTGGATTGTTTCGGCTCTCACAGGGTTCCATTCAGCCGATTGAGTTCGCGGGCCTGAAAGATGACACGGTCTACTCGATCATCGGAGGCTCCGAGGATGAAGTGTGGCTCGGTCGCAAGTATGGTGGGATCACTCGACTGATGCTGAGCGGAGGTGCCCCGAGGGCTTCGACATATACGCGGCGGGACGGCCTGGCCCAAGACTCCGTTTCCGCGATCTATCGCGCATCGGACGGCACTGTTTGGGCTGGAACGGTTAGCGGGGGCCTGAGTCGTCTCCGCGGAGGAAAATGGCACACATTCACCACACGGGACGGACTGCCCTCCAATACGGTTTCGGTAGTCACGGGAAACGCGTCTGGAGAGATCTTTGTAGGCACGCCGAAGGGGCTGGCCATCCTGAAGAACAACCATTGGCTGATCTATGCTGCACGCGACGGATTGCCGCCGGGCACTATCGAGAGCATGTTCGTGGATGGTTCTGGCATCGTGTGGATGGGCACAACGAAGGGCATTTCATTCTTTCAGTCCGGTACTGTGCACGTACCACTCGGAGCGCCCAAAGCGCTCTACGAAGAAATTCTGGGCATTGCGGAGAACGACGGCTGGCTATGGATGGCGACACTCGATCATGTGATGCGGGTGAGGCGTACGGCTTTACTCAAACAATTCTTCGACGAAAGCGATTATCGCGAGTTTGGGATCGCCGACGGTTTGCCGAGTTCTGAGGGAGTAAAACGTAGTTCCTCCGTTGTTAAAGATTATCGCAATCGCATTTGGTTCTCCTTAAATCGGGGGATCTCGCTTCTGCAGCCGGCGGCGTTCGCGACGCCAGCGTTCCCAGCCACGATCCATTTGGACGCGATTCTGGTCGACGGCAGAGTCCTTCCGCCACATGAGAATCGCATTCCGGCCGGACAGCACCGATTCACTTTCCGGTACTCCAGCGTGAACGTGCCGAATCCTGACAGCGTGAGATATCGTTATCGGCTTGATCGTGTCGATCAAATGTTGAATGAGCCGACGACCCTGCGCGAAATCGACTATACGAATGTTCCGCCCGGGCAATTTCGGTTTCACGTGATGGCCCGCAATCCGGACGGCGTCTGGAGTGAGGAGGCGAGCACGAAGCCGTTTGAAGTCGAAGCCGCGTATTGGCAGACGTACTGGTTTCAAGCGAGCTGCCTCGTGGGTGTCGTGCTGATCGTTTTCGGCGTCCATCGGCTGCGCCTGGGACAAATGGCACATCGACTCAACCTCGGTTTAGAGGCGCGCGTCAGCGAGCGCACCCGCATTGCTCGTGAACTCCATGACACACTGCTGCAAAGTCTGCACGGATTGCTGTTTCGATCTCAGGCGGCCAGAAACTTGTTCCCGCGCCGCCCGGAGGAGGCCATGGAAGCTCTCGATCAAGCCATTGCCCGGACGGAACAGGCCATCGCCGAAAGCCAGGACGCGATAACCGACTTGCGTCCCCCAGCGGCCGCTAGCAGCGATCTGGGAGAGCTGCTGATGGCAACTGGCAAGGAACTAGAGACCACCCAAAATCCCGACGGTACTGGCGCGACTTTCGCGTTTACCGTGGAGGGTGAGCGACAAACTTTGTCTCCGATTCTGCAGGAGGAGGTCTACCGAATAGGACTCGAATTGCTGAGAAATGCCTTTCGGCACGCATGCGCGCGTCGAGTGGAAACTGAGGTTCGTTATGATGACGAACAGCTTCGCGTGCGGGTCCGCGATGATGGAAAGGGCATGGATCCAGAGGTCCTCAAGAAAGGAAGGCGCCCAGGGCATTGGGGACTCCTCGGCGCGAAGGAGCGAGCACAGCGAATCGGAGCACATTTGGATATATGGAGCGAAGCCGGAGTAGGCACGGAAATCCAGTTGAGAATTCCCGCTACCGTTGCGTACGAGAATTCGCATGATAAACCGAGGTTCAGGTTTTTTCGCAGGGCGACAGATCATGGGAAGCGATTGTAAATTCATTCGGATACTTAGCGTGGACGACCACCCTTTGCTGCGCGAAGGGATTGCTGCGCTGGTCAAGGCAGAACCGGACATGAGCATAGTGGCGGAGGCAGAAGACGGAGCGAAAGCGATCGAAAAGTTTCGGCTGCACCGGCCGGACGTAACTCTAATGGATGTGGAATTGCCAGGCTTAAATGGAATCGAGGCAATCAAGCAAATTCGGAGTGAGTTTCCAGAGGCACGGATCATCGTGTTGACCACCTACGCCGGCGACGCGAAGGTCCTGGCAGCACTCAAAGGGGGTGCGCGAGCTTACATTCTGAAGCGCCACGTCCATAAAGAACTTCTGGAGGCCATTCGGGCCGTGCATGGCGGACAGAAGCGGATACCCCAAGAGATTGCCGCCCAACTTGCGAATCACGCCGCAGATGACGAACTGACCACGCGAGAAATCGAGGTGCTGCGGCTAGTTGCCATTGGGAATGGCAATAAACAGATCGCGGATCAGCTTTCCATCGGGGAAGCCACGGTGAGGACGCACGTCGGCAACATTCTATCGAAGCTCGCCGCTAACGACCGGACGCATGCGGTTACGATTGCGCTAATCCGGGGGATTATTGAGCTTCCCGCTCCGTATGCTCCACCAAAAAGCGGATAGCGCAATCCGCTTTATAGCGGTTTTCAACCCCCTTCAGCCCAATTACGCTGAAGCGTAACTTCAAAGCTTGCAAAGGGGTGGATTTGCAAAGGCTATTCTCGACGTTTGCCAACGGCTGGCCGGGCCTAGGACTTCTGCTGCAACGCCTTTTATCGGCCAGCGCTTTATTTTTCGACGGAATCCGCTATTTTGAGGAAGCACCTCATCCCAGCCTGCCGGTTCTGCGCTTGATCGGCGCCGGGACGGGAATATTTGTCCTTGTGGGTTTGTGGACCCCGGTGACTGGAATGCTCGTCGCCATCATCGAGTTGTGCATCGCTTTCTCTCATACCGGCGATCCATGGATTTCCATCCTGTTGGCGACCCTTGGCGCGACCCTGGCAATGATCGGGCCGGGTGCGTGGTCCATCGATGCGCAGTTGTTCGGCAGAAAACACTTCGAAGACTAAGAAAACGATCGGGTCCTTTTAGTTTCTCCACTAAAACGCGGAGCGTAAAATCATACAATTGAGATAGCGTAAATCCCTTCCTTTTGGGGTTGTTTCTGAGAAGCCAGTCCTTCCAAAATGCGCCTGACAAGGGAAACACTGGGCGGCTCGCGTTATTCGCAGCGAGTGATTGGAAGCACTCATGGGAAATTCGATCGGAATCCAAATAAGTGTCGACGGACAGAATGAAGGCAGACTAGTTCCCCGCAACAAGAGTGCAGGAGCCAAGAGCGCGACACGGCTCTCGATCCTGGACTGGTATCGGATTTTGCGAGCACATCATCAGTGGACCATGTTTCAGGCGATTCGATATGCATTGTGGTTCACGCGCTAGTCGGATGAGGGTAAACAAAGGACGGGGCGTTTTGGGTTTGGCGAAACGGGGGCCATATGGAGAAAATCAACAATATTCCGTCGCTTGAACAGGGCCGTTGTGAGCACGGCTTTGAACAGATCATCGGCAACAGCAACGCTTTAAAATGCGTGTTGGGAGCCGTGGAACGAGTGGCATCTACGGATGCCACCGTGCTGGTTCTCGGAGAGACCGGTACCGGCAAGGAGTTGATCGCGCAGGCCATTCATAAGAGCAGCCCACGCTGGGCACGCCCCTTTATCAAGTTGAACTGCGCGGCTATTCCGTTTGACCTGCTGGAGAGCGAGCTGTTTGGATATGAGAAGGGCGCTTTCACCGGAGCATTCGCGCAAAAAATTGGCCGATTCGAAATGGCTGATACAGGGACTCTTTTCCTCGATGAGATAGGCGATATTTCACTAGCTCTGCAGCCAAAGCTGCTGCGGGTCCTGCAGGAAAAAGAGTTCGAACGCCTGGGCAGCGGGAAGACACATCGCATCGACGTGCGTCTGGTGACCGCAACCCACCGTAATTTGAGCGAAATGGTTGCTAGGAATCAGTTCCGCAGCGACCTGTACTATCGCCTAAATGTATTTCCCGTTATGCTGCCACCTCTACGCGAACGGCGGGAGGATATCGCGCTCCTGGTCTCGCACTTTGTCGAAATCTTTTCCCGGCGCATGGGCAAGAGGATTGGCGCCATTCCGAAAGAAATCCTGGATCTGTTCACGACCTATTCTTGGCCGGGGAACGTGCGAGAGCTTCAGAACTTGATCGAAAGAGCGGTAATCGGCTCAGACGACGAAACGCTTGCTAATCCTTTCCCTGCGTTGGACGGGAACTCCCTCCGTTCGAATGTGGTCAACACCGATCCAGTCGCGCTGCATTTCGCACAGACGAGCACGTTCCAGGAGGCAGAACGAGCCATGATCCTGCGAGCCTTGCACTCCTCGGGCTGGGTTGTAGGAGGGTGCCGCGGTGCGGCCGCTCGGCTAGGATTGAAGCGAACCACCTTAATTTCCAAGATGAAGAAGTTGGGAATCTCGCGACCAGCGTGGCAAATCAAGACGAATGCGCTGAACGTGAACTTCGACATTGAGCCTTCCCGGCAAGCCTTCGTGCAGTGAGGTTCCTGCGGATGCGGCTGGTTCAGGTACTCTGTGGATTTCGGTTGTAAACCGGGACACAAGTGGCCAGCGCGTGCACAGCACCTCTTCGAGCCGAAGTTCTTATGGCAAACGACAAAGCTAGCTAACGTACAGAAAAGCTTCCCGCATTGAATCCTGTTCGTCTCCCTCCACTGTTCTTGAGTGATGCTGCTTCGGCAAACTCCTCTCGCCTTCGATGTTCAAGACCGCAGTGTCGCAATAGCGTCACACGCCGACACGGAGACTTCGGCTCGACAGTCGATTTGACACGTAACTCTCGAAAACTGCTGATTCACAGCGATCTCGCACTAAAAGCCCTCTCTGACGTTGGCCCGGCGCTTGCAGTATGAGCTAGGGAAGTAGCGGCACGTCGTGATGCGGCGCATCGTACTTCACCGAGCGGCTCGCACCGCGGAAGGACAGATATGATTTTGCGACTCTGCATCCTTGTTCTCACCTCTTTGGTTCTGGCCGGCTACGAGGAAGTGAAACCTCAACCGCAGAACAACTACCGCGGATTCGATCTCGTCGACAAAGCGGGAAACATTCGCAGACCGGCCGACGTTCGTGATCACTACCAGTCACTCGGTACGTACGTGGTGCTCGATCCGAAAGGCGACCAGGTGCACGCCACCTACGCATCTCCGGGCACAGCCGAGAATTATCGCAAGACCGGAAAGTTTGCAGATGGAACAGTCCTTGTGAAGGAAGTGTTCGGAGCCGACCACGCACAAATGACTACGGGCGACGTGCGCTGGGCTTCCGGAACGAAAGTCTGGTTCGTGATGATCAAGGACGAGAAAGGGCGTTATTCCGACAATCCGCTGTGGGGTGATGGATGGGGATGGGCTCTGTTCAAGTCCGACGCCCCCGACAAGCAGGTTGCAACGGACTACAAAAAAGACTGCCTGGGGTGCCATATCCCTGCAAGGGGAACGGACTGGGTATACGTCCAAGGGTATCCGGTTCTTGCCGCGAAGTAGGAATTGTCCCGTAACGAGCGTCATTTTCGAAAAGGTTTAGGAGGAGACCACGCATGCGAAAACTTTTAGTGGTAGTCATCTTGGTGCTGGGTATTGTTGCCGCGAGTTTATTGATGCGTGATCCAAGCCGGGTCGCGGCTGCCACTCCGCAATCGACGGCTGTGTTCGACGCGGACGGAAAGTTGAAGCGGCCAGAAGGTTATCGTCATTGGGTCTTTGTGGGCGCTCCTTTAACTCCCAATGGCCTCAACAACGGCAAGGCGGGCTTTCCGGAATATCACCACGTTTACGTCGAAGAGAAAAACCTGGACGCATATCTCAAGACCGGTTCCTTTCCCGAAGGCACCGTCTTCGTCAAGGAATTGACGCGCGTTCTTAACCCCACCTTCCCCGACGGCTCGCGCACGGAACCATCCGGAAGAGGATATTTCAACGGTGAATATAACGGCATGGATGTGACCGTGAAAGATAGCAAGCGGTTTGCGGCGACGAATGGCTGGGGATTTTTCAACTTCGGACATCACCCACTTCCCTACGCTGAGTGGTCCAAAGAAGCGTCTCCAGCCGAGTGCGCTGGCTGCCACCAATCCTTCGTCGCGAAAACCGATATGACTTGGATCCAGTTCTACCCGATCCTCCGTGATGGAGACAAAACCAAATAGTTTGGATTACCTGCAGACGCTTCCAGTGGATCCAATTTCCAAAAGAGCACAAGGAGAAGAAAGTATGGCAAAGGAGATGAGCATGACAAAAGGGGAGAACATTGGAATGAACACGAATGGACGCGGTGGCCATTTGTATATGCAAACTAACGAGGTCAAGAACACCATCATCCACTACCACCGCTCCGCCAGCGGCACGCTCACGGAGGCGGAACGCGTCTCCACTGGTGGTGCAGGGTCGGGAACCTACAAACCGATCAGCGGCCAGGAGAGCGCACCAAATTCGTTTGAAGGAGCGGGCAGCGTCATCCTCTCGCCGGATCGCAAGTTCCTGTTCGCCACCAACGGCGGGGACAATTCGGCTTCCAGCTTCGCCGTCAGCGCTGACGGCCGTCTGAAGTTGCTGGATGTTAAGCCAACCGGAAATGCCGTGGAAGGAAAAAGCGGTACGGCCAAATCGTTGGCATACCTGCCTTCGAAGGACATGCTGTACGTGGTGCACTCGTTCGGACCTGACCACATCCGCATTATGTCGGTCTCGAGCGACGGCAAGCTGACCCCTCGCGCGGAGAGGTACACGTGTAACACGCCAGAGAAACCGCACCGTGTGCCAACGCATGCGGTCCTTTCACCTGACGGGAAATTTCTGATGGTCGGCACGACGTTCGACGTGCCCATCGCGATCTCCGGAACGTATCCGGATGGTTCGCCAATCCTCTGGGTGGACGGGCCAGACGGCAAACCACGGTCAGTCGCTTCGAATGCTCCGGATCCCGACGGCATAGTCGTCCACCGCGTAAATGCCGACGGCACGCTCGGCGAGGGCTCCTTCCAGGATGGAGGAGGCGGTTCTCCGTTCTATATTGCGTTCCTGCATAACCGACCAGATACATTCATCATTGGATATGCAGTCGGCGATGGAGTAGCTCTGGGCCGAATCGACGAAGATGGCAGAATCGGCGTCGACAAGGTCGTGCCCCTCAACACGAAGCGGGGCAAGATCGCTGAACTTTGCTGGCTGTCCGTGTCACCCGATGACCGACTCTTGTTCGCGACGGTTTTCGGGTACAGCAACATCACGACCTACCACATCAACGGCACAGGACTGGAAATCGCGAAAGATCCTGCGTGTCCCCAAGTCGAAGGCGATGGGACCTTCAGGGGGCTTTGTGGAGACGTCAGCAGCGGTCCGAGCGACAATTGGGTGTCGCCCGACGGCGCTTTTCTGTATCAGATTTATGGGAACGCCTCGAAGCTGGTCGGCTACGCCACCAAACCAGACGGCTCGCTCGAGGAAGTCACGAGTGTCGCCATCCCCTACAACAGCCCAGAGGGTCTGGCCGGCTTCTAATTGTCCGGCTGGACGGATTCGATGAACGGCCGCTATGGGATTCTGCGAGCGTCGGTGAACCGAGCTTGGTCCCAAAGCGGCCTCCCAGCCGCACCACTTTGGCTCGCGCTACTAGAAACCATCGGCACAGATGCAGGTGAGGTCGGTGTTCAACACGTCATCTCCAGCGTTTTTATGGCATACACAGACACTCCGGTTTTGCTTGCGCCTAGCGCACACAATCTCTCGGACCAAGACCTGCAGAGAGCGGAAGGCTCGTGCCGCATCGTACTTGGCAGCTCCCAGAGAGGCACCCGCGTCATGGACGTTTATCAAAAATCTCCCTTGCGCGTCCTCTTTCCGAGAACCTCTGGCGAAAGAGTCGAGGAGGCCGTCCTTCTCAACACCTCCGGCGGTGTTGCGGGAGGTGACCATCTTGAAACAAACGTAACGGCGACTGAAGACGCGTCGATCGCAATCACAACGCAGGCGGCCGAAAAGGTTTATCGAGCTCTTGGGGAATCCGCGCAAATCACGACCAATTTGAAAGTTCGCGATGCCGCCAAACTTGCGTGGCTGCCGCAGGAAACTATCGTCTTCGACCGAGCGCGGCTCTCCCGAGAAACGCAGGTCGAGGTTACTTCGGGTACCGAACTGCTCGCGCTGGAATGGTTGATACTCGGCCGCGCCGCTTATGGCGAGAGACTCTCTGTTGGAAACATCATCGAGCGCTGGCGGATCGTGAAAGACAGGAGGCTCATCTGGGCAGACAGCTTCCGCGTCACCGACGAAGTTCTACCGCACCTAGGTCGGAAAGCGCTTCTATCGGACTGCTCTGCCCTTGCGACGCTCGTTTACTTCGGGACAAACCTCGGCACCCCTCTCGAACTCGTGCGCGATCTCGCTCCTTCCCTTCACTGCCACTGTGCCGCGACGCTGGTTGGCGGACTGATGGTCGGCCGATTTGCTGCGCCAAACTCCCACGATCTGAGGACAGCGCTGCGAAGCGTGCTCCAGCAGTTCAACAGATTTCTTCCTGGACCTTTTCAGGTGCCGAAAATGTGGTCGTGCTGAGTGTCGACTTAGCATTGGAGATTTTGTGAATTTAACGCCTCGAGAAAAAGACAAGCTAATGATTGCGGTGGCGGCCCATGTTGCTCGGGCGCGGCTTGCAAGAGGTGTCAAGCTGAATTACCCGGAAAGCGTGGCGCTGATAACGGATTTTGTGCTCGAAGGAGCGCGCGACGGCAAGTCGGTTGCAGAACTCATGTCGGAAAGCGCCAAGGTCCTGACTCGCGCTCAGGTCATGGAGGGCATCCCGGAAATGATTCACGAAATGCAGGTGGAGGCCACGTTCCCCGATAACACGAAACTTGTCAGCATTCACGATCCGATCCGATAGGGAGCGACAAAATGGTTCCAGGAGAGATTTTTGCAGCACCGGGAGAAATTGTTCTGAACGAGGAAGCTGAGGCGATCACCTTGAACGTCGCGAATACCGGTGACCGCCCGATCCAGGTCGGCAGTCACTACCATTTTGCCGAAACCAACGCAGCGCTCAGCTTCGATCGCACCGCGGCGCTGGGGTGCCGACTCGATATTCCTGCCGGAACAGCAGTCCGATTTGAGCCGGGACAATCGCGAGAAGTCTCGCTCATTCCATATCGCGGAGCGCGATTGGTTTACGGATTCAACCAGGCTGTCATGGGAAGTTTGGCGACCATCCGATCGAAATGAGTTGTTTGCGGTGTTCGAGGTAACCAACGATGCCTCACAAAATGAGCCGAAGCGCTTATGCGCAAATGTTCGGCCCAACGGTTGGCGACAAAGTGCGCCTCGCGGATACCGACCTCGTCATTGAGGTGGAAAAAGATTTCACGACCTTCGGGGAGGAAGTGAAGTTCGGGGGAGGAAAAGTCATCCGCGACGGGATGGGACAATCGCAGCGAACACGCCGTGAAGGTGCTGTCGATACAGTCATCACCAACGCTTTGATTCTAGACCACTGGGGCATCGTCAAGGCGGATATTGCGATCAAGGATGGGCGTATTGCCGCAATTGGAAAGGCCGGTAATCCCGACGTGCAACCGAACGTGGACATTATTATTGGCCCGGGAACCGAAGTAATCGCCGGCGAAGGAAACATAGTGACCGCCGGCGGGATCGATACACACGTCCATTTCATTTGCCCTCAGCAGATCGAGGAAGCGTTGTTTTCCGGAGTGACTACGATGATGGGTGGTGGAACCGGACCCGCTGCGGGGACGACCGCGACGACGTGTACGCCTGGGCCATGGCACATACAAAGGATGTTGCGTGCCGCCGACTCCTTTCCTGTAAATCTCGGGTTTTTCGGGAAAGGCAACGCAAGCTCAACTGGTGGCTTGGTGGAGCAGATCGAAGCAGGAGCTTGTGGTTTGAAACTTCACGAAGACTGGGGGAGCACTCCGGCTGCTATCGACTCCTGCCTTTCCGTCGCGGACGACATGGACATCCAGGTCTTGATCCACACCGACACGTTGAATGAAAGCGGCTTTGTCGAAAACACGATTGCCGCATTCAAGGGCCGGACGATTCACACGTTCCATACCGAGGGAGCAGGCGGGGGCCATGCGCCAGACATTATTAAGGTATGCGGCTTTCCGAACGTAATTCCCTCCTCGACAGGCCCGACGCGTCCCTACACCGTAAACACATTAGAGGAAGCGCTCGACATGGTAATGGTGACGCACCATCTCGACCGCCGCATACCAGAAGATTTGGCGTTTGCGGAGAGCCGGATCCGCAAGGAAACGATTGCGGCAGAAGACATCCTTCATGACCTCGGCGCACTTTCGATCATGTCGTCAGACAGTCAAGCCATGGGCCGCGCGGGAGAAGTCATCATTCGAACGTGGCAGACCGCCGACAAAATGAAGAAGCAGTTTGGCAGGCGAGCAGAAGAAGCTGGCGAGAACGACAACGTCAGAGCTCGCCGGTACGTTGCGAAATACACCATCAATCCCGCGATCGCCCAAGGCATCTCGAACTATGTAGGTTCAATTGAGGTCGGAAAGCTAGCGGACCTTAGCATTTGGAGTCCGGGCTTCTTTGGCGTCAAGCCGGCGTTGGTGTTGAAGAGCGGAATGATTGCGGCCGCAATCATGGGCGATCCCAACGCGTCCATTCCGAATCCCCAGCCGGAATATTATCGGCCGATGTTTGCAGCCTTCGGCCGCGCCATGACGGAAAGCTCCGTCACGTTCGTAAGCCAAGCCTTCTCGCAGAACGGCGAGTCTCTCGGACTCGCAAAGAAGCTTCTACCTGTCGTCAACACCCGCAAGATCGGCAAGCGCTCTATGATCCTTAATGACGCGACACCGTGCATGGACGTCGATCCGGAAACCTATGAAGTGCGCGCCGATGGCCGCTTGCTTACGTGTGAACCGGCAAGAGTGCTGGCTTTGGCTCAGCGGTATTTCTTGTACTGAGGAACAGATGCGAAACGCGTCCATTCATCGCTCTGCGGGACACTGGCCAGAAGAAAAGGCCATCGGCACTCTCACCCTGGATTTCGACGCGCGGCATCGACGGCGCATTCGCCTCACGGCAGACAACGGCGAGGACATCCTCCTTGACCTGCCGAAAGCGGTCGCCATGGCCGATGGCGACGGACTGCAACTCGACGACGGTACGTGGCTACGGATCACCGCGGCCTCCGAAACTCTCATAGAAGTCCGGCACAAAGATCGCTATCAACTGATACGACTCACTTGGCATCTCGGAAATCGCCATCTCCCCACGGATATTCGCGAAGACGCTCTCCGCATCCGACCCGATCACGTGATTGAAGAAATGCTGCAAGGTCTCGGAGCCGATCTCCGCAAAGTACAAGCCGCTTTCCAACCCGAAGGTGGAGCCTACGGTGCTACGCACAGTGACGGCCACCATCATCACCACGACAATCACAATCACGACCACCATCATGACAACGAGCCACACCGCCATGCGTAACGGGCTAGATTCCCTTCAGCCGCTGCCATTCCTTCGACTACAGACCTGGCTCTCTCCGATTTTCCCAACCGGCTCCTACAGTTATTCGCACGGACTCGAATGGGCAGTGGAAGTTGGGTCTGTATCCGACCGGGTGAGCCTTGTCGACTGGCTAGCTGCGGACCTTCTCTATGGTTCCGGGAGAAATGAAGCGCTCTTTTTGCGCGAGGCTTGGTCTTCCGCCGTTCTCGGCGATCAATGTAGACTGCTCGAAATTGCGGAACTCGCCGCGGCTTTTCGCGGAACCTCTGAATTCGCACTCGAATCGGCGCAGCAGGCCTCCGCGTATCACGCAACTCTCCGCCAGGTGTGGCCTGATTCCCTCTTGAGTGAAGTCGCGGAAAACCTCCTGGACCGCCGCATACCACTGTCTGTGGCCCTCGTGCTTGGCATCTGCTGCGCAAAACAAAGCATCCCGCTGGTTCTCGCGCTGCCTGCTTATTTGCAAAGCTACGTCGCCAATCTGGTGACCGCCGGCGTGCGGCTCATTCCTCTCGGTCAGACCGATGGGCAAGCTGCGATTGCCGCGCTCGAAGACACTGTTCTCGCTACGAGCGCAGATACGGTAACCACCACGATCCACGATCTTGGGTCCGCCGCTTTCATGGTGGACCTCGCTTCGATGTCTCACGAAACTCAATATACGAGGTTGTTTCGATCATGACTTACCGCACTGCCACACTCTCGCAAAAGCACCCACTTCGCGTCGGCATTGGTGGCCCGGTTGGGTCGGGCAAGACCGCTCTGGTCGAAGCGCTCTGCAAGCGCCTTCGCGACCATTACGATATCTACGTGATCACAAATGACATCTATACCAAAGAAGATCAGCTCATCCTGACTCGCGCGGAAGCTCTTCCAGCCGAGCGCATCATGGGTGTTGAGACCGGAGGATGTCCTCACACCGCGATTCGCGAAGACGCCTCCATGAACCTCGCGGCGATAGACGAAATGAACGGAAAATTTCCCCACGCTGACTTGTGTTTCGTCGAGTCTGGTGGAGACAATCTGGCCGCAACGTTCAGCCCGGAACTCGCCGACTTGACCATCTATGTCATCGACGTTGCGGAGGGCGAAAAAATACCGCGCAAAGGCGGCCCGGGCATTACGCGGTCCGATCTTCTGGTCATCAACAAAATTGACTTGGCGCCCATGGTAGGTGCCGACCTCGAGATCATGAAGGCCGATACGTTGAGAATGCGCGCGCAGAGGCCTTTTGTCTTTTCCAACCTGAAAAGTGGCGAGGGCGTCGACCCGATCGCGAACTTCATCATTGAAAAGGGCGGACTGGCCTCTCACGCAGCCTAGTTGTGCAGTGTCTAGTTGAGGAAAAGTCGAGATTTAGACCGTGCCTCAACGTTTATCCAGTAAGGAGAATCAGATGAGCGTGATTTCCCGAGGATTTTCCGGCCGCGGAAATGCGGAAACCGCCAACCTTCCGCCAGGGCAGTATCTCACTACAGACTTTCCGGTGCTGTCGGCCGGTCCGACTCCGCACATCCCGCTCGATCGCTGGGAGTTCACGATTCGCGACGAAAAAAATGCGCTGCTGCGAAGATGGGATTGGAAATCGTTTCGCGAGCTGCCAACCGAATCGCCTACCGTTGACCTGCACTGCGTCACTCGGTGGTCCAAACTCGGAACCAGTTGGGATGGAGTTTCTCTCGACACACTTCTCTCGGACGTACACGCAGACGCCTCCTACGTCATGGCTCATTCCTATGGCGACTACACGACAAATATCCCTCTCCACGAGCTTAAGAACAGGAAGGCCTGGATCGCCTTCCGTTTCGACGGAAAAGACCTCGAACCGGAACACGGCGGCCCGGCTCGGCTGCTGGTCCCTCACCTTTACCTCTGGAAGAGCGCCAAATGGGTGCGAGGTCTCCAGTTCATGCGCGAAGACAAGCCCGGTTTCTGGGAAGGCCTCGGATATCACATTTACGGAGATCCATGGCGGGAGCAACGATACTCGGGCGACCAATAATGTGGCGCATTGGAACCGTCGTCGCTCTGTGCGACGAAACCTCGACGGCGCGGACAATCACGCTGGAAGTTCCTGATTGGCCGGGTCATGTCGCAGGTCAGCATGTCGACCTGCGCTTGACTGCTCCAGACGGATATTCGGCCGTTAGGTCTTACTCCATCGCTTCCGCGCCGAGTCTCCAACCACAATTTGAAGTCACCGTTGAACGCATGCCCGATGGCGAGGTCTCACCTTACCTTACGCAAGTGATCGCTCCTGGCGACCAGCTTGAAGTTCGCGGACCAATCGGTGGCTGGTTCGTGTGGCGCTCAGAACAAACGGGGCCCGTGCAACTCATCGCCGGAGGCTCGGGTATTGTTCCTCTTATGGCTATGATTCGTGCTCGGTTTTCGTCGGAAAACAGGTCGCAATTTCGGCTCTTATATTCCGTTCGGGATGGCGAATCGATTTTTTACAAACACGAATTGAAGGCTCTTTCAGAAGACAAGCTCGGTCTAAACGTGACGTATGTTTACACGCGGAAAGTTCCAATGGGTTGGCCGAGACCCGCAGGTCGCATCAACGCAACCCTTGTTGCGAATACAACCTGGCCAGCAGTGCTTGACCCAACCTCCTACATCTGCGGTCCGACTTCATTCGTTGAAGCTGCAGCCGACCTTCTTCTGGCCGCAGCTATGAAGCGCGACAACATAAGAACGGAACGCTTTGGGCCCACCGGAGAACGAAGATGAGTTCCAAGATATTTTACTCTAATGGAAACCCTTTACTGTCCCTCAGCTCGTCGAAGCAACCATTGCAACGCCAGCTTCGCTTCCCAAGGTGCGGTCGAAACATCAGTTCTGCTGGACCTCCTGATCGGGCTTCAATGGTGCAACACCGAAATTCACACTGAAGCGTTGGCACCAGATGGAGACCACGCGATATTTGGAGAGGTCCACATCGGAGGCCAAGGCATAGTTTTGATCACCAATATTTCCTTTTATCGGCCCTAGATCGACAAAGCCGGCACGCTGCACGGTTTCGCTATCCTTTGCGTCATCCGCAGCCACCAAGTAAACATGAACATTGGGCCCATTAGATGTTCTGAAATTCGTGAACCGGAGCATGAGAGCGCCGTCTTGCATGCGATAAACGGTTGCGGTTCCTTCTGTAGGATGTGCAATCCCATAAAACACTCCAGACTCGACTGGCTGTGTTGCACTCGGGTTCGCGACCGGCAGTGCTTCATGCACCTGTTTATTGGTAAAGAGCCGCTCGGGTCGAAACGCATACCATCCGACAAACAGAGCGATGCCGATTGCAACAATCACTATCTTCCATTTATTCATTGTCATATCTCCTCTTTAGCTAAAACCTGCGATGAAATCCTGAGGCCGGCAGTCGCTATCGCTAAAGGTGCGACCGCCCGACTTGAGCGAGCGAAGCGTCGTTTTGAAGGAATGTTTCATCGGACCGCACCGATTCTTTCGCGGCGTGCGAAACACGTTTTACGTCCTCACGCAGCAAATGGAATGAAACAGCCAGAAGCACCAGATCTTTCATGAGGAAAGCAACGTGTTCAGTCATTGCTGGAAAGCCGCCAGCCGATGCGGCCCAGCCGCCCGGGAAGAACGGAATGATAGTCACTGTTGATATAAATGAAAAACATGAACCAAGCGCGCCAAGGATTCCCGCCTTCTTGTTCCAGAAGCCCCAGAAAACCAGTGCACCAAACACCCATTCAGAAACTCCCAAGAAGAAAGTGGCACCCCGGACACTGAAAACGGAATACATCCAAAAGATCAGCGGGCCATGGCTGATATAAGGGATCAATCCTTGCGCCTCATAGGGAAACCACTTCTGATATCCGAAGAAAAAATAGATGATCACCATCACTGCGCGAGCGAAATGGTAGTCCGTATCTTTCTTCAGGATTCCGAGTTTAATCAGAATGCTTATCAGCAGATTCATCGTGCGTTCCTTCCGGTGTGTTTCGGCGCCACCGACTAATCAACCGCTGCACGTCACCCTCCACAAATAACTGTACCGGCTGGTGCTCAATTCCAAGAGCTAGCCTTGCAATTCGCTGGACCCCGACCTCGAGATTAGTGGCCACCCATGTCGTGAATGACTCTCCTTCGACGAAGGGTGTCGACGTGTCGATGTAAAGGCAGTCGTGACCTCTCATTCGTATTGGTTTCGGTGAAGTTGTCGACCAGAACGGGTTGCGTTGGCACGCCACTTCGTCACTGAACCGCCCATCGAGTCATACGAATGAATGGCGATGTTCTTGCATCATCGGTTGAGGCACGGCGAATAAAGGCCGAGGCAGTGAGCCGGTGATTGCAAATGGTCGAAGAGACCGAGACCGCAAGGCGCTTATTCCTGGGGGGAGCACACCATAATCTCGGACCACTCCGGATTTCACGTAGCAAGTATGGCGAGAGTTCGCCCACCCTGGGACGGCCAGCATGCCCGAGCTTTTCGATTGCTAAAGGAGCCATCGGTGAAAGGACGACGTTTCGGACGTGATGCCAGAAAACGAGCCGCAGAGCTAACCGCTCGACCAGCGGTCGTGAAAGAAGATCACGACCTTGTCAAAGCTGCGAAAAACGGAAATTCGGTGGCATTTGGATTCCTTTGCACACAGTCCGCAAAGTTGGTCTTCAATACGGCGCGACGCATGATGCGGACCAATGAAGACGCGGAAGACGTCGTGCAGGAGTCGTTGCGACTAGCGTTTGTGCATCTCAAGAGCTTCAAAGGCGATTCGCGCTTTTCAACGTGGCTGACTCGCATTGTTACCAACGCTGCTTTGATGCGACTCCGCAGAGATAGAACTCGCCGAGAATTGTCGATTGGGCAAACCTCTGAATTGGAATCGGGCTGTTCGCCAATAGATATCGAGGACCAAAGCCTTAACCCCGAGCAGCTCTATGTTCGAGAGGAACGCCATTGGCTCGTCCGCAAGGCTGTGAGTGAACTGAATCCAAACATGCGAAGAACTATCGAACTCTGTGAACTTGACGAGCGGTCGATTCAAGAAGCCGCCCGCGTGCTGGGAATCTCCGTGGGCGCTGTGAAGTCTCGTATGTTTCATGCTCGGAGAAAATTGCGACGACTTGTGAGTCTTGTGAGCTCACAGCCAATACAGCGATGTAAAAGGTGGGAAACGAATCCCGGGCCGAGCGGCACGTTGCGTCCCCAGCTTCTTTACAGTCCAGGCGACTAGCGTCAAATCTATATATTTCGATCCGAGTGGAGTAGAGATGATATTCAGTGAGTCAAACACGGGGAGCGCGATGCCAAAGAACAAATCCGCTTACTTCACTGCCTATCGCAGTCTGAAACTCGATCGAGACACACGCGGTGTCTTGGTAGCCACCTTCCACAACAACGGTGGTCCGCTGAACTTCACCGCGCCGGACCATACCGACTTTGTGGAGGCCTTTTATCGAATCTCGCAGGACCGGGAAAACAAGATCGTGATCCTGACAGGCGCAGGTGGAGAATTCATTCCAGCGATCGACTTTTCTTCGTTTGGCAACGTTGCTGATCCCGCAGTTTGGAGTCAGGTCCACGACGAAGGCGTGCAGATCCTGGAGAATCTCACGAACATTCGTGTGCCGGTGATTGCGGCAATTGAAGGCCGTGCACACGTGCATTCCGAATATGCACTCCTTGCCGACGTCATCGTAGCTGCGGAAGGAGCTACGTTCAACGACTTGCCGCATTTTGCTGCGGGCATCGTGCCAGGCGATGGAATCTTTACAGCGTGGAGCCACCGTGCCGGGGCAGGAAGGGCGGGAGCGTTCCTGCTAAACCCGCAACCACTGACGGCGCGTGCCGCGCACGAATGGGGAGTGGTTGCCGAGGTCGTGCCGAACGGTAAAGCACTCAGTCGCGCGTGGGAGTTGGCCGCCCTGTACTTGAAGGCTCCGGAAGTGACGCGCCGGAACACGCGCGTTCATTTTATTCAGCCGCTAAAGGAACGCATCATTAGAGAAGTCGGCTATGGACTCTCGGTCGAAGGTGCGTCCGCAGCTGCTCTGGTGAGATCGCTGGAAGCCGGGCATTGATGAACACGGTCGTGCTGAGGCCATCGCAACCAAGGCATTTAAGAATTGCTATGGATGGATTGAGCCCTTCCGACGATTCGAATGCGGCAACTGCGCAGCAAACAATTTCAACCTCGGTAAGGAAGGCAATCATGGCGGACGCAGTTATGTCGCACAAATTTGCGGGGAAAATCGGAGTTATTACGGGAGGCTCGACCGGAATGGGTCTTGCCACCGAGAAGCGCTTTGTTGAAGAAGGAATGGATCACGTTTTTATTACCGGTCGGCGTAGGGACAGTCTAGAGATCGCCGCCAACAAAATTGGAAAGAACGTTACTGCTGTACAAGGCGATGCCGCAAACCTATCTGACCTCGACCGTTTATATGAGACAGTCAAGAAACACCGTCGACCCCTCGACATTATCTTCGCAAATGCCGGTCTGGCTAAACTCGCTTCGTTCGGCGCTGTGGATGAAGAGTTCTTCGATCTTCACTTCGACGCGAACGTGAAAGGTCTCTTTTTTTCCGTCCAAAAAGGCCTTTCCATGATGAAGGATGGCGGCACGATCATCCTGAACGGATCCATTGCCGATATCAAAGGCTTTCCAGCGATGAGTGTGTATAACGCGACGAAAGCCGCAGTTCGTTCGTTTGCACGAACCTGGACCAACGATTTGCGCGGCCGTCGCATCCGCGTGAACGTAATTAACCCGGGTCACATCGATACGCCAATCATGGAGAGTCTACAGCAAGGCGAGGCGCTCATGAGGATGAAGAAAGAAATGGAAAACAACGTTCCGCTTGGCCGGTTGGGAGATCCCGACGAGATCGCCAAAGCTGTTTCATTCCTTGCCTCCGACGAGGCTAGCTATGTGTCAGGCGCTGAGCTCTACGTTGACGGCGGCGTGGCTCAAATCTAATTGTTGAAACTGGAATATTGCGTCGCGGAGAGGAGCAACGGAAAAGATGAAGTTGCTTCAAAGCAAAACCGCACTTGTTACTGGCGCATCGCGCGGTATTGGACGAGCGACTGCACTGGCGCTTTCTGAGTCTGGCGCAAGCGTGCTCGTACACTATCATAGCGCCGCTGACCAAGCCAATGCGGTGGTTGCGGAGATCCGCAATCTTGGACGGCATGCGCATGCCATAAACAGCGATCTTACGGCGAGGGACGGCCCAGCCGTGCTGACGGAACAGGTGCGAGAGATCCTTGGCGATAGCCGGCTGGATATCGTTGTGTTAAATGCCGGTATCTCGAAAGCTGCGTCGATTGAAAATCAAACAATGGAAGACTTCGACAGCCTGTTTTCGATAAACGTCCGCAGTCCGTTCTTTCTTGTGCAGCAGCTTCTCGCACTGCTTGGCGAGGGCTCGAGCATCATTCTCGTCTCCTCGCTTGTCGGCCACGCAGTACCCGGGAGCCCAGGACAACGCGGCGCGCCCTTCCTTCCAGCCTATGCGGCCACCAAGGGAGGAGTGGACACACTCGCTAGACATCTTGCTGCAATTCTTGGCCCTCGTGGCATCCGCGTAAATGCCGTCGCGCCAGGTGTGATCGATACCGACATGTCGAATTTCACGAAAACGGAAACCGGTCGTGACCTTGCGCTGGAAATGCAGGCACTGAAGCGCATCGGAAAATCGGACGACGTCGCGGATGTGATTGCTTTCCTAGCCTCGGACAAGGCCCGCTGGATCACTGGAGTGAGCATTCCGGTGGACGGCGGATCAAAGCTCTGAATGAGTCAGGGAATTTCAACGTTCTACTGCACCGGGGCGCCATGACTACATCTAGATTCAGTAAAGGCTGACCAGAAGCCGTGAGGTTGTGCTTCCTCAAACCCCGGATCACGGGCGTCGAGTGGAATTTCTATAGCCTCGAAATCGCGCTAGCGCTGCGCAAGAAGGAATTCGATCGTAGCATCGCTGAGACGCTTTCTAATTTGGGTACGGTACTCTCAGGAGAGTGCTCGCGCTTGACGGCAAAACATAGCGGAGACCTGCGTAAACCATGCTGAGATGCGCATTTTTGGGGTCACCGGGAGCCACAGCCCAGGGAGCACGAGTCAAATAGGAATACTGGACGTAAGTTTGCAGGGCTCCGTACCGAGGGTGTTTCCACAAAGTCTGCAGCCAATCGAAGGTGACCTGCTGAATGGCACGGTTGTTGGTATTAGGAGAGCCGGAACCGCCATACCCGATGATCGTTCCAGGGTGCGCCGCATTCGTCGTGTCAGGAAAGAAGTTTCGCCCGTAATAATCTGATCCGTAGTAAATCGCGAACGCTTGCTGTTGTGTCGCTCTCCATTCGAAGCCAGCGGACCCCGCTCCGGCATGGACCATCGAGAGGCTGATGTCAGTCCCGGCGGCATTGGAGCGAACTACCAGTTCCGGCCCTGTCGCTGCCAGGTAGTGGGCGCCACCGTCACTCCAAAAAATGTTGGCCAGGAACACGAGCTTGTCGCACAGCAAATCGTAGTTGGTCGCGAGCTGACCTCCACCGCCAACAATCATATGAGTTTTGAACGAACTTGACCCCAAGGGCATCGCGGAAGCGTGTGCGCCCGTGAATAGGCCCGTGACCTCGGCGTGAAAATGTCTGTGTGCAAACTCATTGTCGTAGGTAGCCTTGGACAGAACATCCGGGAAGGCATTTGCCGCCCCAACCTGTGTGCCATTGTCAAACTGCGAACCAACGGAGGTGAACGCTGCAGGGAGTGCGACGAAACCGCCTATGTATTGATTAGGATCTTCGATGCCCACTCCGAAGGTCCAATGTTCGTTCAGGTGGTACGCCACTCGAAACTCAGCTGCCCGTGTATAAGGAACTCCGACGCCAAGGCTCTGGTCCTCATTGTAAGTAATGGCCAAATCGGAAGGTATGGGCCCAGTGCCTTGACGGTTGGGAGTCAGCCAGCTCCAAGTTTGTCCGCCGAGAATCTCCCACTTGCCGCGCTTTAGGTCCATAAAGTAGAGGCGCAGCCGATTGGTGTGAGGATTCGCGCTCTGGTATACGCCGGAGCTATCGTTGCCGCTGAAATCGCCCTCAACGAAGCTAATAATATCGCTGCCGGCAAAACGATCGTGGACCTTGAGACTCAGACGCGAGAATTGCGCCGTCGTACGGAATTCGCTGACGCGCCCCGGTGGCGTGTTGCCGTACGGGAACCCGCCAAGATTGGTAGCAATGTTGCTCTGGGTGTTCGTCGTCCGATAGATATTCTCGAGATCGACAAATCCCCCGACTTCCAAAATCGCGTCGCCGAGTCTGAAAGCACCCAGCGGTATCTGTTCTGGTTTGCTTTGCCCTTGAGTTTGAGTGGCCTGCTGCTGGACCGTTGCGCCCGCTGACACAATCGTCGACTCGAGCGTAGATGGAACAGAAGCGCCGGCAACTCCGTTGCCGTGAATGGGAAGTAGTTCTCTCGAAGCAGGAACTGTTACTGGATTCTTCGACTGTGCTTTTAGCGTTTCAATCTCGAGTTTTAGTGCAGACACCTGCTTTTGCATTTGCCAAAGGGCCTCGCGAAGCGCCTGCACCTCCGAAGTCAGGTCATTGTTGTTCTGCGACGAAACAGGTTGCTGACTGCTGGATTGGGCGAGCATCATCCCTGGACCGAGGAGGGTTGCAAATAGGCAATAGACGATCTTCATGTCGCAAGTCCTGAGCATTCCTGCCGGGCATGGCCCGTCCCGCCGATCGCATTCCCTTTGACCTCGTCTCGAATGATCGTGTACGGAATCATGGCTGCGCCGGAGCCAATGCCAAAAATCATGCAAGGACGTCCGGCAGGACGTCAGCCACTTTGTTCTTAGTCATCGGTTAGTTCTCCCGCTTGTGGCAGTTAAGTCCACTGGCTATACGGCGGCGTCTTCGATCGAAGTCACGGTTGCGACCATTTCGAAGTGTTTTGCAGTCTGGGGATTCTAAATCGTTTGCAGCTGCCAGTTCATTTCGCCGGCATTCATTTGCTCGCTCTCCTCTACTGTGTAGTGCAAATACATCTCCATCCTTTCGTCTGGATCGAGCGGGGGGTTCGGTGAAAAGAATGAAGTCCAACGGAGTCCGTAAATGCCCTCCCTATTCAGTTCAATGAGTCATGGTGAGAAGCACTAACTGCCTTCACATCGACACATCGACACCTTCCGTCGAAGGAGAGTCAATCTCGACACCAAGAGCGTTATCTCCGCGTTGGGCTTAACAAATCCGTGCGCGGCATTACAAGGACGCCTTGTCGAAGTTGTCCTGCCGGATCGCGCAAAATCGGCAGGACATGACACGAATCGTCCAAGAAGCGAAAGGAAGTTCTGGCGGTAACGACTCACCGGGCGAACCTGGCAGGACAACTGCTACTCGAAAGGAGAATCACGTATGAGCAGCTACGTGCAAAGCCTTGGCGTTTCCCGCTCCGCGGCAGTCGTCAACGTGAGGCAGAGGCTTATGGCGGCCCTGAAGGTGTTGCGCGATGCGATTTCGGTGAAGGCCACGGAGTCGCAGAACATTGTCAAGATCGTTCGAACGCATATGCAAGACCTCGTGTATCCGACGCTCTCAACTGACGTTTCGAGTCATCGACAGAAAAAGGGGAAAGAAAATGCCGCAAGGATCAATGCGCGCTCCAAAAATAGAGCCAAAGTCCGTCATCGAGCATGTTCTCTCGAGGCTCAAGGACCTCGGCATATCCAAAGTATTTGGCGTTGCCGGGGACTTCGCTTTTCCCATTGAGGATGCAATCGTGGGTCTGCCCAGTATCGACTGGGTCGGATGCTGCAACGAGCTTAACGCGTCGTATGCAGCGGATGGGTATGCTCGCATTCACGGCATTGCTGCTCTCAACACAACTTATGGTGTCGGCGAATTGAGCGCTATCAGTGGAATCGCGGGAGCCTATGCCGAACATCTACCCGTTTTCCATCTAGTCGGAATGCCGAATCTGCCTGCCCAAACCGGGCACGCGCTCGTCCATCACACACTAGGAAACGGCGAGTTCGATTTCTTCCACAAGATGGCTGAAAAGGTCGTTTGTGCCAGCGCTATCATGACACCGCAAAACGTGGCTTACGAAACAGAGCGACTCATCTGGGAGGCGCTGTACCACCGCAGACCCGTCTATATGGCGTTTCCGACAGATGTCGCGAATCAACCTGTCGTGAGCACAGCGGCGCCCCTTGATCCACCAAATAGCGATCCGGCAGCACTTGAAGAAGCTGCTGCTGCGATTGTTGAAGCCCTCGAAGCGGCCAAGACCGCTTGCATTCTCCCAGGGGTATTGGCTAGTCGCGCGAGGCTGCAAGACACGGTGCAGGCATTCGTGGATGCCTCCGGACTGCCCTTCGCCACGATGCTGATGGACAAATCGACGCTTGAAGAGCAACAACCGGCCTACATCGGCATGTACGAGGGAAAGCTCATGGACGAAGCGGTCCGTGAGTACGTTGAATCATGTGATGCCGTCATTCTGATCGGAGCCATTCTCACGGACTTTAGCACGGGCGCCTTTACAGCCCATCTTGACCCAAAGAAGACCATCGATATTCGTCACCATCGTACTCAGGTAGGCTCAAAGGTTTATCCGAACGTTGAGATGAAAGATCTCCTCCCTGAACTCGCGCGGCGTGTGACCAAAAGAAATCAAAAACCACCATTTCAACCAGGTTCGCTCGGACCAGTGAAGGGAGCCGGCAGCGATCCGATTACCGCAGACGCACTCTATGCTCGGTGGGAAAATTTCATTAAACCGAACGATATTGTCTTTACCGAGACAGGGACTTCTGGGTTTGGAATGGCGTTTGCACTTTTGCCGAAGGGCGCGAAGGTCTACAACCAGACGTTGTGGGGTGCTATTGGATATGCGACCCCGGCGGCTTTTGGAGCGGCAGTCGCAGCTCCTGACCGTCGAGTCGTGCTGATTACAGGTGAAGGCTCTCATCAACTAACAGCCCAGGAGATCAGTCAGTTCGGGCGGCGCGGGCTAAAGCCCATCGTCTTCGTTCTTAACAATTCGGGCTACCTAATTGAACGGCTGCTCTGCAAGGACCCCAACATCGAGTACAACGATCTTGCTCAGTGGCATTACGCTGACCTGCCTAAAGCACTTGGATGCGACGACTGGTTTACTGCCCGTGTCACCACATGTGGAGAGTTCGATCAGGCCATTAAGGCCACATCTGAAGGAGGCAGAGCTGCATACATCGAAGTTGTGACCGACAAGTATGCCGCGCCACCCGCGGCCATGAAGTTCCATGAAAGTGTGAACACTCTCTACCGGACGTGATGAACACGACAGAGAGCACTACTATTTGCGCGTTGACGAGCCGTACTAATGAGGGAAATGGCGAGCGAAATGAAATCGAGTTCTAACAGAGCTTCTGGAACCGATTGGAAGAGGACTCCGAAGACTCGACGCGTTTTGGTCGGGTCCCTCCTTGCCGTCTTCCTCGCAGGTGTAGTTTTCTTCGCCTTGGCATGGCGCCCCTCAATAGCTCCCGTTGCTCGACCCGTCCCAGGAAGCTTTCCTGCCGATTTGGTCGCGAAGGGTGAAGCTCTGTCCGCGATTGGGCATTGCGCGGCGTGTCACACCGCGCCAGGCGGACAGCCGTTTGCTGGCGGATACGCGCTACACACACCGTTCGGGATCATTTATGGCAACAATATCAGTCCCGATCCGGCAACCGGCATCGGGGCTTGGTCACCCGAAGCTTTCACCCGTGCAATGCGAGAGGGTGTGGCTCGCGATGGCTCTCATCTTTTGCCCGCATTTCCCTATTATGCCTTTACGCAGTTATCTGATGACGATATCAAGGCTTTGTATGCGTATCTGATGACGCGGCCGGCGGCGAGCAACACTGTGCCAGCCAATACCATTCCGGCGCCGCTCAGAATACGTGCGCTCCAAGAAGGCTGGAAGATTTTGTTTTTCAGGAGTGCGAGGTTCCGACCTAACCCGTCCAAGAGCGCCGAATGGAATCGCGGGGCCTATCTGGCGAACGCGCTCGGCGATTGTTCGGGCTGCCACACTCCGCGCAACGTCCTCGGCGGCGAGGAAGGCGGACATCCGTATGCAGGCTGGCTAATCGAGGGTTGGATCGCGCCTGCGCTTACCGACACCAACCCATCGCCGGTTCCGTGGACCCAACAAGAGTTGTTCACCTACCTGCGTACCGGCGTCACCCCACTGCACGGGGCGACGGGCAGCACGATGGCTTTAGCGATTCGCGGAGCCCTCGACCTTCCTGTCGTACCGGACTCCGATGTCCGTGCCATCTCACTTTACTTCGGCGAGATGGATCGCGCGAGCGCTCGTGCAAACAACGGCGAGGCTGCGACACAAGAGGCTCTCGCGAGTTCCTCTCTCGGTAGTGTTCAGGAGCATGATCCGGATGCTGACCTGTATGCCTCCGCCTGTATGTCTTGCCATTACAATCGTGCGCCGACTCCGCTGGCCGCTCGTCCGGAACTGGCTCTTAACAGTTCGCTATCTCTACCTGAACCGACCAATTTCATCCAGGTGGTGCTGAACGGCGTCAGTAACACAGAAACCGACAACAACACCGAAGGTGCGGCAGGCCTTGTGATGCCTGCATACGGCTCGTCGTTGACGAATTCCGAAGTCGCCCGCCTTGCCGCTTATCTGCGCCGCACGCGCACGAAATCGCCACCTTGGAACGATCTCGAGAAAAAGGTGGCCAGCATCCGCCGGGAGGGGCCGGCATACCATTGACCGAAAGTACGAGGAGCCAAGCGATCATGACCACATTCGATCTCAACGGCCGTACCGTTTCGGCCCGTAGTCCAGACGACACGCCCTTGCTCTGGGTAATCCGAGACGAACTTGGTCTCACTGGAACGAAATTCGGTTGCGGCATCGGTTTTTGCGGCGCCTGTACCGTGCACGTGGAAGGACGCGCAACGCGCTCTTGCATTACGCCGGTTGGCGCGGTCGCTGGGGCAAGGGTCACGACGATTGAAGGTCTCGATCCGCAGGGCAAGCATCCGCTGCAAACCGCGTGGCTCGAGCTGCAGGTTCCTCAGTGCGGCTACTGCCAATCGGGACAGATCATGCAGGCCGCCACGCTGCTCAAGGACTTCCCGAATCCTACCGACCAGGACATCAACGCGGTGATGGCTGGCAGTGTTTGCCGCTGCATGACCTACGTTCGAATCCGCAAGGCGATCAAATTGGCAGCGGCGAAAATGCAAGGAGGTGCCCATGAATAGCGGCTTGTCTCCTCACGGATTCCGGGCGCCTTACGACACATCGCGCCGCGGTTTCCTCATCACAATGATCGGCGCTGGCGTCATGCTGGGTTATGCGCGTTCCGGCTTGGCCGCTGTCGAGTCTCTGACGAAAGAGACCAAAGCGCCGCTCAGTCCCAATGAATTGTTCGAACCGACGATTTGGTATGGCATCGACACGAACGGTGTAGTCACTGTCAACATTCTCCGCGCGGAAATGGGCCAGCATGTCGGCACAGCCCTCGCCCGCATCGTAGCAGATGAGTTGGAGGCTGACTGGAGCAAAGTAAAAATCGTTATCGTCGATAGTGACCCCAAGTGGGGATTAATGATCACCGGCGGGAGTTGGTCTGTGTGGCAGAGTTTCTCCGTGCTAAGCCGGTCCGGCGCGGCCGGACGGATCGCCCTGATTGAGGAAGGAGCAAAACTGCTCGGCGTCAGTCCCAAAGCTTGCACGGCGCGCAAGGGCGCGGTTCATGCCGGAGAAAGATCAATTCTTTATGGCGACATCGTTGCACGAGGGGACCTCCGGCGTGGCTACACAAACGAGGAATTAGAGAAGATTCCCATCAAGACGCGAGCCGACCGGCGCTTCATCGGCAGAGATACAGCGCACTCTCTCGACATTCCCTCGAAGGTGAACGGCAGCGGTCGTTACGGACTCGATGCAGCAATCGATGGCATGATCTACGCGCGCCCGAAGATTCCACCCACCCGTTACGACTCCAAGGTGATCGCGATCGACGACTCGGCTGCCAGGTGTATTCCTGGCTATATCAAAAGCCTGGCTCTTGATGATCCATCCGGTACGAATCCGGGTTGGGTGATGGTCTACGCTGACACTTTCACCGCCGCGAATCAAGCCACCGACTTCGTGAAGGTGAAATGGGAGTCAGGACCGTCGGCAAATGTCTCCGAGCGAAATCTCCAGCAACGTGCGGCCGAACTCATCGCAGATCCGAAGGGAGGCGCCCTGCTGGTCGATGACCCAGGCGTCGACGCGGCGTTTGCATCGGCAAAGAGGAAAATCGAGCGCACGTACACGACCGCCACCGCCATGCATTTCGCCCTCGAGCCGATTAACGCGCTTGCCTTCGAAAAAAACGGCGTCTTCGAAATCCACACTGGCAATCAATGGCAATCCGCGATTCTGCCGATACTGGCGAAAGCGCTAGGCCGCAGCCAGGACAAGATCGTGATGCGCAGCTATTTACTTGGTGGAGCATTCGGTCGCCGCCTGGACGGCGATTATGCAGTCGGAGCCGCCCTCGCCGCCAAGGCGGTCGGAAGGCCGGTCAAGATGGTCTGCACGCGAGCCGATGACATGCGATTCGACTGCCCCCGGTCCGCCACTACGCAGGTCGTGCGCTTAGCGTGGGGAGACGACAACCGTATTGCGGCGATGGACCACCACGCGGCAGCAGGCTGGCCCACAGCGACCATCGCTCCTTATTTTCAGGGCAAGGACGCCAAAGGCAATCTGTATGATCCCTTCGCGATTCAGGGCGCAGACCACTGGTACACGGTAGGCCTGCAGCGGGTTCGTGCGCTGAACAATGAATTGGCTGATCGCACCTTCCGGCCTGGCTATCTGCGATCCGTCAGCGCGGGTTGGACTAATTGGGCGGTCGAGAGCTTTATGGACGAGGTAGCCCACGCAGCCGGTATCGATTCCGTGAAATTTCGGCTTAGCCTCCTCGACGCTACGGGCCGTAACGCCGGCTTGGCGCCGAATTCAATCGGTGGCGCGCACCGGCAAGCGGCAGTGCTCTCCCGCTGTGCGCAGAAGGCGGGCTGGGGTAGCGCGATGCCGAAGGATGTCGGCCTCGGAATCGCGTCGACCTTCGGGCAGGAACGCGGCATGCCGACCTGGGTTGCCTGTGCCGCGCGCGTACGGGTGAACCGAACCAACGGTTACGTCACGGTGGAGAAGATGAACATCGTCATCGACTGCGGCACGGTTATTCATCCCGACAGTGCTGAAGCCCAGGTGGAGGGCGCTGCTCTGTGGGGATTGAGTTTGGCCCTCCATGAAGGAACCGAGTTCGTCAACGGACAGCCCAAAGATACGAATCTCGATAGCTATCGGGTTCTGCGCATGGGAGACGTACCGGAAATTGACGTTGAATTTCTTTCGAGTATAGAAACACCGGTTGGACTTGGCGAGCCGGCGGTGACGCCGATCGCGCCCGCGATTAGCAATGCAATCTTTGCCGCCACAGGTGCGCGCGTGCGTCATCTGCCAATCCGACCGCAAGCCGTTTTGCAAGCACTCGCGCGCGAAAGCTAAACCATCCGACTGATTTCTCGATGCATGGAGTGACGAGAGTGTTCATCCACGCTCCTGCTTTGGGACTCAAACTTATCAGCTTTTGGCCGCCAGGCCCCTGTTCCCCCAAAGGTCACCCTGGCTACTTGGCTTGAAGCCGGCTTTTCATACATCTGCCTCAAGCCGACCAGCTGTTAAAGGCGCCGTTTTTCCAAAACGGCGCCGACTCGAATGGTTCTAGCGGATTAAATCTCAGCGCGACCAGCGGTGGCTCCCGAAAATTCGGAGCAGGCCAAGCGTCGAAGTTATTCTTCCAAATGAACCGCAAAGGTCGATGGGCTTGCGGACCCTGCTTGAATCTGGTGAACCCAATTCGCTGTGATGCCCACCTGTGCGCGAGCACTCTTCGGACTAGAAAGTCGGAAAGCCAATGCCGGCAGGGTTTGATTCTGCCTCGTTCAGGCAGCCCGTCGTTCGTAGCGGTGGTGCAGTCCGCCGACGAGGGGTAGCGCTACGACGGATCCCATTTTACTTGCGACATCGCGAGCGATTGACGAGGTAAACAATGCAGGCCGTAGCTATGCGGCCGCAACAGAGGAGATCGAACCTCCCTTGCGCTCAACCCCTTCCCTGCCCCATCCTATCGCTCCATGTCCACTGCGCCAGCACCCACGCCCAACGTCCAGCAAGTCGTTCCTTTCTTCATGGTCACAGACATGTCCCGCTCCCTCCGCTTCTACATGGAAGGTCTCGGCTTCACCATGAAATACAGATGGACACCAGATTCCCCGGATAAAATCCGTTGGTGCTGGCTGGGACTAGGCGGCGCTTCCCTCATGCTTCAGGAGTACAATCCCGGTCGCATCCCCACCGAAGAACTCGGCAAAGGCGCCTCCATCTGGTTCCAGTGCCAAGACTCTCTCGCTCTTTACTACGAATTCAAAGCGCGCGGCATCGAAACCCGCGAACCCTTCGTCGGCAACCACATGTGGGACGTCGCCCTCACCGACCCCGACGGCTACTACCTCCACCTCAGAGTGTGACTGGAAGTACAAGCCTTCCGGTGCGCCCGCCGGTGCCACGCTTGATGAAATGAAGAAGAAATACGAAGGCGAGCGTGACAAAGAGTTTGTTGCCCACGTTTGTACAGATCATCCACGGGGACAAAGAGTCAAAGACGGTGCCGAGCCGGAAAAAGGCAAATACTGGAAACGTCCATAAGGCTACTTGGCACAGACGGAGATTCCACGGGCCGCTACTGAAGACGTTTTCGCAGACGTTGTGAAGTGGCGCCGCACATCTCATCGTCAGACTTTTCTGCTATTCTGTGCGCTGGGAACCGCGCTTCGTAGGAAGTTCATGTGAATGGTGATAATCGTTGCAGTGCTCATCTTGATTGCTTTTGTTCTTACACATTTTCAGAAGACGCGCACGGATGTTTTGGCTTACAGGATTATCGTGGTTGTCATGGCACTGCTGGCCGTACTCGCCGTTTTTCGCTGGCTTTCAAAGTGAGGGCACATGAAACAGTTCGCTTCTGAAATCTGTGCCGCCGTGAAATCCGGCAAGCTCAAGCAACCGTTTGATGCCGCTACGTTAAAGCAAGCGTGTCCGGGTCGGGCAGCGCGGACGTACTCCGTGTTTACCGCCCAGCACGCTGTGGGCAATGGAAAGACTACGGAGCTTTTCGTTCGGGTAGGACGCGGGCTGTATAAAATAAAGTGAACCCAACCTTGCCGAAGGCTCAGACCACCGCCTTCCGTTGCGCTTCACCTAAGTCACGTCCAAACCGACGTACAACAAAAAAAGAGCAGCCCGGCCAGCCGAGCCACATGGCATGAAACATTGTTACATCCCTTTCTTTATGTTATTGATTTCAAACGCGCTCTTAGTTTTGGCGAGGCACAGCGGCAGCGAGCGCAGCCATGGGAGGCCCGGGCGGACCAGGTGGATCAGGCGGAGCTGCTGGTCACACGTTCAATTTCTACCACACTGGATCCGGCGATTCTGCGGACATGAAAAAAGCCGGGAAAGACTTTATGAAGCTGGCGACGCGTGAACTCCGGCGAAGAAACTTATGAAGACACGCGTCTTGCTCTTCGCATTTGCGGCGCTGTCATTAGCCACAGCCTTTTTTGCGCCACCGATTATCGGTGTCCTGATGGGCTTTCTCGGTGGCCTTCTTTTTGGCGCTGCGGTTTTTGCGCCGAAGGAGTAAACGCGGCGGAGAGCCGGTAATTGTTAGCGCTCACCTGCTTGGTCTTCTTGGTCGAATTTTGATATGAGGTTGTTACGGGCGATGAAGTGAAAATATCTTGTCCGCTGCTCCATAGTGTAGAGGTTAACCAAGGTAACGGCTTCGTCAAGTCTCATTCCCAATTTCTGCTCCTTCGTTACCCTCTGGGGTCCTAGAGGTACGTCTTCAAGCTCCTTAATGTCGGCGAGCGTGCAGTTTGTGATCAATTCTTGCCTGTCTGCAATGTCCTTCGAGGTGAGAGTATTCATCACTTTGCGTATTTCTGGACCGTACGGCTTGGAGATATCCGTTTGAGCAACCCAGAGATTTATTTGAGCGTTGCACACTTCCAGAGTCGGAGCAGACTTAACTTCTTGCGAGTTAGTGCCGACAGCGGCCGTTGCCACAAAAAGCAAACCGCCTGCGAGCGCGAAGATATTTTTCATTGCTGAGGTTCCTTCCGTCTGTCGAAACGAATCACGGTTTGGACATGCCCAGATGCGTACCTTTCTGTTCAAGGGGCTTGGCATTTGGGTTGATTCCGAGAGCACCACGAGTGCACGGCGCCGAAATCGAACATTTTCACGTCTTCACCTGTGAGATCGCGAAATGTCACGAAGCTCGCGGCGACAACGTTAAGGTCTGAGTCGTGGTCAATCAACTCCACAACTCTGTGAAGAGTGGATGGTATGGTTGTTTCGGGGCGGCCTATGTTCATCATAAACATTTGCAGAGGCACAATCCCTTTCTGATTGAACCTCTTCATATTCTCTTGAGCACGGGTTTCGAAGTCCGCTGCCAATGTCTCTAATGAGACCTTTCCAAATCTCGCCGTATCAGGGTCCTTAGCGCTGGCGACCAGCTTGTTCAATTCTTCTAACGCGGGTCGGAATGCCATTCGCGCCCGCGTTTGATTTTCAGATATCTGCCCCACTAGCGTGATGCGCTGCTCAACGGGCTGTAGTTTTGCTCTTACCTGCTGCTCTACCAGCTTGTCTGTTATCGTTCCAACTTTTTCCTGAGCAGCTTTAAGGATCATGGCATTTAGGTTTTTCTCTTCAAAAGCCTGCGAGACGCGCGTCTGCGCCTCCTTTGTTGCTGTGCGTGTGGCCTCTTCCTTGGCATCCTCACGAACGGCTTTCAGATTTGAATAAAACAGAATGCCCACAGCGGTAACCATTAGACCGAGAAATAAAACCGTTAACGTGACGAGATACTTAAAGAACGAAAGTAGACGGTCATACTCGGCCCCAACATCCGGGACTTGGCTAGGCTGAGGACTCGGGATTTGAGGGGACGGGCTCGGGTTGGCGGTGGACACAGGATGCACCTTCAGAAATCGGCTTGTCACAGGAAATGGGCGACTACCAGAAACTTACCCCTTACGTTCTGCGGGAGTCAACGCGAGTTCTCCAAAAGAGCTTCCCGGTCGAACCCCTTCAATGTTGGTACGTGCGTGAACCCTGAAGCTAGTGCGCAATAGAAGCGGTGCGCTCCGTGGGTGAGTTTGTATCGATGAACGGACCCGGTTTTGTTCTCAACCACGCGGACCGGTGGAATCGCTTCGTCTAACCGGAACCCTCGCAAAATTCTGACTACGCGTTCTCGGGCAGGAATTCCGTCTTCGCTATCTCTGAAGATACCGACAGGCCGAGGCGCTGGCGCTACGTCGGCGATGGCGACTTCCAGAACTGGCTCGCCAGTTCAGAGAACCGCGGATCGGTCCGGTAAGCGCGAGATATAGGAGAAAACCCCGCCATCCCTGCTTCCTTCCACCAATCGTCGTCCAGGTCAACCTGTAAGCCGTGATGCGGGAATCTCATCGTCTTGAACCTGCGGTAAACCTGAAGTTAACCTGAGCCGACCTTAGAGCGTGCGAAAATTCCGCCTCTTCGTAAAACGCGCATAAACATTGATTATTTTGGTGGACGAGAGGGGATTCGAACCCCCGGCCTCCTCGTTGCGAACGAGGCGCTCTCCCAGCTGAGCTACTCGCCCACGAGTAGCAACAAAATCTTAGCAGACGATCCAAACCTTGCCAACCGAAGTAGGCCGTATGATTTGCAACGAGATAAAACGGACCATGGTGGTGCAAGCGCCAGACCTGAATCGTTGCGCTCCATCCAACTAATCCAGAATCAAATCAGTTGTGGCCTTGCAGTTGTCTTATGGCTGATCGAGGCTGCCGCCAGCGCGTTGCGCTACGATCTTGCGCACGTTCTGGTAGAGTGCCCGGGCTTGCGGGATGGCTTCCACAGCCTTCTGCACCTGGGGATCCGCTTCGAGCTGAACCTTAAGCCCTTCTTGCACGCCGAAGTTCGAGACCAACACTTCCTGCCTGATCTTCCGTTTGACCCAATCCAGGTTCTCGGACATATCGGGCTCGGTATAGCGAACGTTATGCTTGGCCAGGTATTCGCGGAAGGTCTTCATCACGCTGTCGTCCACGTCAAATTCCTTCGTGATCGTGGGTTTGCTGCCCATGAAGAAGCGCGTGAAGCCGCCTATACCGCCTTCCAGGGGATAAAAAATGTCCGCCCGGAACAGATTCTCCTGGAAGCGATTGAGCTTCGGCGCGGGCACGACGATATCTGGGGTAATGCCGCCGCCCCCGGTCACTTGTCGGCCGCTGTCCGTGAGCTTAACCTCTGTCGGATGCTCGGGAACCTTGCGCTCGTAGTGATATTCATAGAGCGAAATGGATTTGTAATCGCGCTGAATCAGCCGCCCGCTGGGTGTGTAGTAACGCGCGGTGGTCAGCGCAAGGCCGGTATTTTCGCTGAGCGGCTGAACCGTCTGCACCAAGCCCTTGCCGAATGTCGTTTCACCAACAATCAGTCCGCGATCATGATCCTGCACCGCCCCGGACACGATCTCCGTGGCCGACGCGGAATTTCCGTTCACCAGAATTACCAGCGGCACTGTCACGCCCTGGTTGCCGCGCAAGGCGAAGTAGCGCCGCTCCGGCGACGTACGCCCGTGGTGCGAAACGATCAGTTGGTTCTTGTCCAGGAACATGTCTCCGACAGCCACAGCCTCATTCAACAGACCGCCGGGATTCCCCCGCATATCCAGAATCAATCCATCCAGGCTCGAAGCATTCAGCTGCTTCAACGCTTCCCCGATTTCACGGTCGGTCGTTTCGTTGAAGCCCGAAAGGCGGATGTAGCCGACGCCGGGCTTGAGCATGAACGCGATGTCCACGGAGTGGCGCGGAATCTCATCACGTGTCACCGTAAAAACAAGCTGCTGGTCATAACCTTCGCGGCTGATGGTGATCTTTACGACCGTCCCCTTGGGACCTTTCAACAAGTCCGCAACATCGCTCGTCGTAAGTCCATCTGTTGACTTGTCATCCACTTTCATGATCACGTCGCCCGGCCGAATGCCCGCATTGAACGCCGGCGCTCCAACATAGGGCTGCATCACCACAGTCCGGCTATCGCGCGGGGCAACGACCATGCCCACGCCGTAGTATCTTCCGCGCTGGTCCTCGCGCAGCAGCGCAAATTGCCGCGCGTCAAAGAAATTGGAGTGGGGATCCAGCATGCGCAGCATTCCGGGAATGGCGCCTTGATATACGGCCTTGTCTACGTCGACCGGATCGGCGTAGTTCGCCTGCACTACGTCCAGCACATTGGTGAACTGCCGTATTGCGGTGTGCTCGTCCTCAGCAGACGAAGTCGTGGCTCGCACGTTGGGGCCGTAAATTCCCCCCAGCACAGCAGATATGAGGATGACTGCGACGACTAGTACCAACCCGCGGCGTTCAGATTTCATTCTGGACCTCGTGTGACCACGTAAGCTGAATTATAGCACACCCCAAAGTGTGGTTTGACACCGTGGGACGCCCTTTCTATGATGCCAACAGGCCATCTTGCGGCCACGAAATCCTATGCTCAGCATGACCCACATGGTCGTTCTGTTTATCGTCGTCCTGATCGTTTTCGGGCCGCATAAACTCCCCGAACTGGCTCGCGGGCTCGGCAAGCTAATGGCTGAGTTCCGCAAGGCTTCCACCGACTTCAAGAGCGCATTTGAACAAGAAATGCGCGACATTGAACGCCAGGCCCTGCAAGCCGAGCGTAAGAAAGCTGCCGAAGCAGTGGCTGCCTCGGCTGTCGCAGCCGAACAGCCCGCCACGTTAGCCACCCAGGCTGGCGCCGAAACCGCCTCAGCCAGCTTAGACGCAGACTCTCGTGCGACGGAAGCTTTGGTCGTCACTCAAGTTGCCGAATCTGTGCCGCGCTCCGATGGGGACGCAGCTCAGGAAAGGGAAAAAACACCCGCCGTCGCTGTCGCTCAGCCTTCTGACGACACTTCTCCCGACACAGCCCACGACCCTTCTCATGACCAACAGCAGCCAGTCTGATTCCGCCATCGTATCGACCACCGAGGAGCCCGGTGCTCAGATGACTTTCTTCGAGCACCTGGTCGAGCTCCGTAAGCGCCTGATCAACTCGCTGGCCTCCATCGTCATCGGCTCTGCCGTCGGTTGGTTCGTCGCTCCGCACTTCATTACCGCAATGGCAAGGCCCATTACAATTGCTTTGACCCAGGCGGGATATGACGGCAAATTGATCGTCACCAACCCGGCGGGATACCTGAACCTGCTCATCACGACCAGCATTTATATTGGGATCGTGATGGCCTCTCCTTGGATCCTCTATCAAATCTGGCTCTTCGTCGCGCCAGCGTTGTATAAACGCGAGCGCAGTGCGATCGCCGGCTTTTTGTTCTCAACCGTTTTCCTCTTTCTCGCGGGCATCGCCTTTGGGTACTTCGTCTCGTTGCCCTATGTCTTGCACTTTCTGGTCAAAATTACAAACGAAGGTCCGGTCAAGCCACTTTTCGAAATCGGCCAATACTTCGACTTGATCCTCTTGATTCTTCTTGGACTCGGCCTGGTATTTGAATTGCCCGTCCTTATATTTTTCTTGTCTCTCTTCGGCATCGTCACTCCAAAGTTCCTTATCAAGAATTTTCGATACGCTCTTCTCGTGATCACCATCCTTGCTGCTGTCCTGACTCCAACGCCGGATGCCCTCACCATGATTCTCTTCATGTCCGTCTTGGTGGCCTTGTATTTCATTGGCGTCGCGGTTTCATGGGTGGTCGTTCGCAAGCGAAATCAGCGTCAGGCCGCTGCTGGGGAGGGTCAATAGATGAAGTTTAAGCTCCCCGATATGCTTTGCACGGCAGTATGCGTGTTCGCGTCGTTTATTGGTCTGGCGGGCTGCAAGGCCAAAGCGGACAGTCCGCAACCCGACGCGAAAGATGCGCCCTTCATGAGCGGCGTTACGACGGCCCCGCCTGCGGCCACGCAAGATCCAGCCGAAGCTCCGCCGCCCGAAAAAACCGGTGGCTTTGACGGCCAGCGCGCTTTCGCCCACGTCGCCAAACAAGTGTCGTTTGGTCCGCGACCCGCCGGCTCGCCAGCCATCGCCGAAACGCAGGGATACATCCTCGCCGAACTGAAGAGCTACGGCTGCGCCGCGGACATCGATGCTTTCAGCTCGGATACTCCCGCCGGGCGCCTGCCCATGAAAAACATTCTCGTCAAGATTCCGGGAGATAGGCCGGGCGTGATTCTCCTAGGTACGCATTACGATACAAAGCGTCTTGAAAAGTTCGTGGGCGCCGACGACGCGGGCTCCTCGACCGGCGTAATGCTGGAATTGGCCCGGAGCCTTTGTCCGCAACATAGCCGCTACGCCGTGTGGATTGCTTTCTTCGACGGCGAGGAAGCCGTGCGGCCCGAGTGGCATGATCCCGATAACTGTTACGGAAGCCGCCAAATGGCCGCGCGCTTCGCCAATAGCGGCGACCTCACAAAAATAAAAGCGTTTCTATTGGCGGATATCGTCGGAACGCGCACACCGCACTTCAAGCGCGAAACCTACTCCACCAAAGCGCTTGTCGATCTCGTCTGGGGCGTTGCCAAAAGGCTCGGCTACGGAAGCATTTTCATCGAAGATTCCTCTGCCGTCGAAGACGATCACCAGTCCTTTCTGAAACGCCATGTCCCCTCGGTGGATGTGATTGACCTCGATAACGGCCCCGGCGGCGACGTCTATTACTGGCATACGCCGCAGGACTCACTCGACAAAATCAGCCCCAAAACTCTCGCCATCGTCGGCCACGTTTTTCTGGAAAGCGTGAAACAGCTCCAAGCAAAGTGAAAGCGCAGCAGCCCCGCGCGCAGCCGCACGTCACCGGCAAACAGTGTGCTACATTCAAATCGCTCCAAAGAACAGTGTGGCGAATGGGAAAAAAGCGCATTCTCGTGAACTCGTCGGCCGGCCGCTACGATATCGTTTGCGGAGCTGGCGCTCTTCGTCATGCCGCCCGAGAAATCCGCCGCCTGGGAAAGTTTTCGCGAATTCATTTGATTTCCTCGCCGAAAGTATGGCGGGCAGTTGGGAAGGCCGTCCTCAGCGGTCTCGGTCTCGAAAACGCCCACGCCAAGCATCTGATGAACGATGCCGAATCCGCAAAAAATCTGCGCAACGTTGAGGGACTTTCACGATCACTCGTTCGCGCGGGAATAGACCGTCACTCATTGATCATCGCCGTTGGCGGCGGAGTCGTCGGCGACGTAGCCGGTTTTGTCGCATCCGCTTGCCTGCGGGGCGTCGCTCTCGTGCAAGTCCCTACCACTCTGATTGCCCAGGTGGATAGCGCCGTAGGCGGAAAAACAGGCGTGAATCTTCCGGAAGGGAAAAACCTTGTAGGAACTTTCTATCCCGCCCGCCTGGTTCTGGTGGACTCAGCCATGCTGAAGCCCCTGCCCGAACGTCAATACCGCGGCGGTCTCGCCGAAGTGATCAAGTATGGAATCATTGCCGACGCAAAGCTTTTCGCCTTTCTCGAAAAAAACTTTGACGCTATCCTTGGCCGCGATCCCGCCGCGCTCGCTTACATCATTCCGCGGTCTCTCGAAATCAAAGCGCATGTCGTAAGCCGCGACGAGCGCGAATCCGGCCTTCGCGAAATCCTAAACTTCGGCCACACCTTCGGGCACGCCCTCGAAACCATCACAAATTACCGAACGTACCAGCACGGCGAAGCCGTAGCCTGGGGCATGATCGCCGCCGCTCTTCTCGGCCACGAAATCGGCCTAACGGCGGCCGATGAAGTGTCACGCATTATTTCTCTGGTCCGCCGCATGGGCCCACTTCCAGCGTGGCCCCGCGTTCCGCCGAAAGAACTGATTTCCGCGATGTACTCCGACAAAAAGACGCGCGCCGGAAAACTTCGTTTTGTTCTGGCCCCGCGCATCGGCAAGGCAGAGTCCCGCGACGGCGTGCCCCTTGAAGCCCTCGAGCGAGTGCTCCATTTCGCTCCGCACTTCGTTACTGCCTCTGGAAAACGCCGTGGCTAATGTCGCCCCGTCCATACCTGTAAAAGGCACGCAGCCCGAAGGTGCCCACACCGAACGAGACGCCTCTCGAAAAGTCCGCGAGATGTTCACACAAATCGCCCCCCGTTATGACCTGCTCAACCATCTCCTGTCTCTGGAGCTCGATCGTCTTTGGCGCAAGCGCGCTGCGCGCCGTTTTCGGCCCATACTCCAGCACCGCGATGCTATGGTCCTGGATCTCTGCTGTGGCACTGGCGATCTGGCCCTGGCTCTCGCTCGCGTAGGTCCTGCACGCATCGTGGGCGCCGATTTTTCCCATGCCATGCTCGTGCGGGCACGCGCGAAAAGCGCTAAAAGCCAACGAGTCCCGAGCCATTCGGGCTTGACCGCCCCACCGCCTATGCCGTTTCTTGAAGCCGATGCCCTCCGTCTGCCCTTCGCGGATCGCACTTTCGATCTCGTCACAAACGCTTTCGGCTTCCGCAATCTTGCCAACTACGAAGCCGGTCTATGCGAAATGCGGCGCATCCTCAAGCCCGGCGGCACAGTCGCCATTCTCGAGTTCACAGAACCGCCCGAAGGTTTTCTGGGGAATGTTTACCGCTGGTATTTCAGAAGCGTCCTGCCACGCATCGGCGGCTTCATCTCAGGCGAATCCGCCGCCTACACGTACCTGCCAAAATCGGTCTCGCGTTTCTTCCGCCCACCGGAGCTTGCCACTCTAATGACCTCCGTGGGCTACAACTCGGTAGACTTCAAAGTGTGGACCT
>Ga0206993_1009_pt1 | contig 52148 bp, 55 predicted proteins | sample Alteio_BWMinCont_7_FD_153499 | JGI IMG/M metagenome (GOLD analysis project Ga0206993, IMG submission 153499) | Enriched cells from forest soil in Barre Woods Harvard Forest LTER site, Petersham, Massachusetts, United States -... | ecosystem: Environmental > Terrestrial > Soil > Temperate forest >... | reverse complement strand
AATCAGCAACGAAATGGGAAGCCAATTGGACATAGCGAACCGCGCAACACCCCAGCCCCGGGACCCACGCTATTTTATGATGCGGCGAGCGGCTTGAGTAGTGGTGTGAGGAAGAATTATTGGGAGACCACGGTAACGCCCTGGCGGTCGATCCGCATCGGGAGCAACTCCCCGCCGCACTCGACGACGGCCTTCTCCACGCGTTCACGCGCGTCGGGCTCGATCAGCAGAACCACGCAACCTCCGCCGCCGGCTCCGCAGACTTTTCCGGCCAGCGCTCCTTTGCGCCTGGCGCCATTAATAATGGCGTCGATGGTTTTTGTCGAGATGGTCGGCAGGTTGCGTCGGCGAAAGGTCCATTCCGAGTGCATCAGCCGGCCGGTCTCTTTCCAGTCGCCGCTTTCGAGGGCCACCCGCATCTTCTGGGCAATCTGCGAGATGTGCTCGATATTGTTCCGCACCGACTTCTTGCCGTCGATGTGCGCCTTGAAGACTTCCCAGTTGTTGATGCCGGACTGGCGCGGCTTGCCTGTGTAGCAGACCAGGAGGCGGTGTTCCAATTCGTCGAGATTCACGCGCAACTCGATGCGGCGTTCGCCTCCGGGAAGCAACTCAATCGCAGCGGCGCCCCCAAATGCGGGAGGGTAGTGGTCCTGTGTTCCGGTGGGAACGCGAATCACGATGCCTTCGGCGTCGCGGCTGATGTGGATCCAATCCACGGTGCTCCGCCCTGCTCCCGTGAAACGATCCAGGGCCGCGCAGATGGCAACAGCCATGGCGCTGGAGCCGCCGATGCCTGCGCCTGCGGGGGCTTCGGAATTGGTGGTCAGCGTGAAGCCGCCTTCGGGGCGGAAGAACTTTACGATTTCGGCGAGCAGCGGAAGACGGTAATGCTTGGCGCGGACGAGGGCGGCGAATGAGGGGAAGGATTCGGAACGGCTGGTGTCGAGAGAGACTAGCTTGATGCGCTGGTCGCCAGCGGGATGCGTTTCGACGGTGCAGCGGGCGTAGCGCGAGATGGCGGCGTTGAGCGTGAGCGCTCCGGGATGGAAGAGATAGAGCGGCCAGATGTCGAGCGTACCGCCGGCGAGGTCGACGCGTGTGGGAGCTTTTGATTCGATGCGCATGATATGTGCCGGGCTCGTGTAGTGGCCGACCTTCAGGTCGGCAAGTTTTGGGGCAATGACACCCTAGAGTAACGGAAGCGCGGCTTACTTGCCGCCGGCATTTGCGGCGCGGTTGCGAAGAAGTAGAGGGCCGGCTTCGCGCGCGGCCAGCGCGGGATTGGGCTCGAAGCAGCGGCGGCAACGGGCTTCATAGGCGCTGCCGGCGCCGACGACGATGAGTTCTTCGCTGTCAACAAGGCGCTGGGTGTGGACGGCGGGATTCCCGCAGCGCACGCAAATCGCCAGCAGCTTGGTGATCTCTTCCGCAATGGCGAGCAGGCGCGGCATCGGTTCAAACGGACGGCCGCGAAAATCGGTGTCCAGGCCGGCGACGATCACGCGCTTGCCCAGGTTGGCCAGCTTGGTGCAGACATCCACCACTTCATCGCCGAGGAATTGCGCTTCGTCAATGCCGACCACTTCCGTGCGCGGCTGCATCTTTTCGATGATTTCGGAAGCTTTGGTGACGTTGTCCGAGGGAATGCCCAGGCCGTTGTGCGAAATGATTTCGTTCGAGGCGTAGCGCGAGTCGATGGACGGCTTGAAAATCTGCACACGCTGGCGGGCGATCTCCGCGCGGCGGAGACGGCGGATCAACTCTTCACTCTTGCCGGAAAACATCGGCCCGACGACGACTTCGATCCAACCCATGTTGCCCTTGACTATGTCCACGCAACGTCTCCTTGAACGGCCCCCTGCGCTTTGTGGCACAGCGATTCCTCGCTGTGCTCTTTCTTTTGTACAAACCGGTCTAAAGACCGGCCACTACAACTGCTATCCCGCAGCCTGGGCTGCTGGCCGGTACATTCTCACATTGTAGAACGGAGCGAAGGCCGCGACCACTGCCAGGCGGAAGGACTCCTGCCGCGAGACGAGATTGTCGCTCAGCACGCCCCAGGCGCCTTGTCCATCGCGGATGCCAACCGCGCCGGCGTAGCGATCGATCGCTATGGAAAGCTCCGTGCCGCGGGACAAAACTTCTTCGGCTAGAAGCTCCGGGATTTCAATGCTGCCCGAGCAGCCGAAATGTCCGCGCACGCCATCGGTGACGTAGGCCCAGCTTTCGAGAAAGACTCTCCGGGTGTCGTTTTCGACGGCGACGTCGAGGCCGCCTTCGAGGCCGACGCAATAGTCGGCGCGCTGGCCGGAGTCGGCGAGCATTTTGTGTAGGGCTTCGGCTCGCTGGCGGGCGCCTTGCATCAATTCTTCGCGGGAAGATGGCGTGTGGCTGACGCCGCTTTCGACTTCGTGTCCCTGAATTTCGAGAGTAGCGAGCGGAGAGAGTTTGGCGGCAAAGCTGGCAGTAGCTTCCTGAACCGCCTGGAGTTTGGGCCGCCGGGTGCTCCCGACGGCGATGCGGCATGCGTTCACGGAGATAGAGGCCCTGTCAGCGCAGTGTACTGGGAAATGCGCGGGAGTTTCATGGGGAATTTGGCCTGGCTGAGGAAAAGGCGTGGGAAACCCGCCTTCGCTGAAGCTTCGGCGGGCTGGCCCTTCTGCTCGGGTGAAGCTTCGGCGGGCAAGCTCTTCGCATACGCTCGCAGCAAGAAATAGCGAAATATCAGGGGAAAAATCACGAATGTCGGCGCGCCGACATTCTTGGGTGGGGTACACTCCCACTGTTTTTGCGTATGTAGGGGAAACAAAAGAGATACGAGGCGGGTGTTCGTATGTAGGGGAAATAAAGGAGATGGGCCGCCTTCGCTGAAGCTGCGGCGGGTGAGCAGCGACGAGTTGGGGGAGAGAATCATGGCCCGTGTCCCGCGATCCGTGGTTCGCTGCCTTTGTAGGGGATAGGCTTGCCCATCCCGCTCCGAACTTTGGTAGCGCCGGCATCCTGCCGGCCCGGAAAAGATACGGAACGCTTGCCGGCAGGATGCCGGCGCTACCTGGTATGACCACGTAGGGGTGTACCCCCGGTTTTTTGCGGAAGAGTGCGCAAGCTGCGGAAAGGACGCGGGATAGCTGTGATCCAAAAAATGAAAGAGTGCGCAAGTCTCTGAAAACACGGAGAGACGAATGCGAGAAGTTGGTGACAAGAGCGAGTGAACAGCGGGGAGAAGAGGATCGCGGAGGAGTCCTGAATGGACAGAGTTTAGCGGTTCGCCGGGAATCGAGAGGGATGGTCATGGGTGCGGTTGTTCAGGGCGGAGGTCACAAAGGTTCGCCTGGTGTTGCAAGGTGTGCCGGGCGAGTTGGAACGCTTGCGAGTCACGGAGAAAGTATAGCAAAGGTGAATAGTATCGACAAATAACTGATTGGACAAAAAATGGTTGCAGTACTGGTGTCGTTCGAATGGAAGTGCGACGAGTAGTATCAGGAAACGTCCAGTCTGTCTCCGAGTTGCGGCTGGGCGAATCCCGGTGCTAGGGTGAAATTTAGTACGCGGCAGGCCGCCTCTCTTTCAGCATCCGCTGACATCCCAAGACCGCACCTTCTAACACTATCCTTCTTAAATCTCCCAGACTGAGGTTTGTACTAATGTTTTCGACTCCGGTCATCATGGGGAAAGATCCACTTCTCAACGTAAATGTGTAGTACTGCCCTCGATAAGCAACATCGCATCTTACCTTGTATAGCAAATCTACTGCTTCCTCAGCCGTTAGGTTCCCTTGAAGACGAAAGAAGGCGTCGGCGAGTGATTGCCTGTGTTTCGGAGTGCAAATCTCGCCGAAAAATCGCTGGACGAATTTGCGTGATTCGCCTTCCCCAGGGAAGTTGAAGACCATCTTGGCTACAAGCTCCGCCGCCACAATGAAGAAAAGAATTTGAAAGGCAGGTCTGCCTCGGGCAACAGTGTCAATTCGGTCTCCGAGCCAGATCATTCTGGCCGCTTGATGATAAGTAACCAGCGGCGCGTTGTCAGGTGGCGACAGGTTTTGCAGTTCTCGATGGAATACCTCGGCTTCCTGTTTGGAACCAAACACTGGACTGTAGAATTCATCAAAGTCAATATCGGCAATATGAACACCAGGCTGCGCACTGCTGTTTGTGGTCATGTCAATCAAGCTCTACCTAGTCCAACCATGCCTCTGGGGAGTCACGAAAAAGTCACGAGATCGCACCGATTGTGAAGCCGACGAGCTGCGATAGCGTATTCCAGCTTCGGCAGCAACTCTTGAAACTCCTTTTGCAGCTCGCTTGCTTTGGCAAGGAGTCTTCCCGCGGTTGCTTCTTCTGATACACGAAGTTTGTCTATCAGTGCGACCAATCCGTCCATCTGCTCCTTCGATCCCAAAGCAGCAGTGCAACCCTCTCCATTTACAGTCCAGTGAGGGTCCATTTGCTCAACCCGGAGGGCCGGGGCTTGCTGTTGGAAGAGGCGCTTATAAATGAAGACTGCCAAGCGCCGGTGTATCACGTAGGGCCGGAATCCCGGCCCCTCATATTTCGGCGGAAATGGCGGCAGACCAGACCCCGCCAAAATCTCCTGGGAAATCTTGGACACCCATGCATGGCACTCGGATGCGTGTGCAATCCATCGTTCCATGAATCTATCTACCTCTGCCAACTGCTTTGGGAAATGGTTTTTCCTTGCATCCTCAAGAAGCACTGTATCGAGGGAACCAAACACTGTGCTGGCCGGAAACGGCGAGAGCAGAACGTCTCCCCGCTCTATCTGCTCGTCGGTGGCTTTCGCCTTCGCATCAAAGTGGGTGGTCGCGCCCATGGCGACAGTTACTACTGGCCTGAGATTGAAAACCAGTGGTCTGAAATGTTGCTCCAAACCATCGTGAAGCGGAATCAAAACGCGCTGTTGAAGTTCATCGCGGTGGGACTTCCGTTCGTCTTGATAAATCTTAATTTTGCTGCTGATCCACGAGCCGATAACCGTTGCGACAATGCCGCCCACCCAGCCCAGCAGCACATAGACCCACGGAGGATCTTTTACAGGCGGTGGCGCAGGCGACACGCTACCAAGATCATGTTTTTTCTGTGCTGGTTCTTGTTGCTTACCCCCGTTAGGCGGTGGTGAGGTTTGTAGTAGCGTGACGGAGAGAAGTAGGATCGCGAAAAGATTCCGCATGGCCGCGAGGCTACAACACAATCAAGTACCACGCAACGTGCCAGCGGGCAGCTACCCTTTGATAGAAGCGCGCAGAGCGCCAACGGGTAAATAGCCCTGAATGAAGTGTGCGAACTGTGGCAGTTGCTCCACCTCTTCCGGCATCAGGTCTCGCTCACTGTAGAAGCCCGTTTTTGATGCGGTCGTGGCGGAGCCATCGGCACTCCGGGTCTCGCAACCGTACAAAAACAGCCCTTTTCTTTCCAGGGCTTTTTTGAAGATAAAAGTCTGACCGTTTATCTGCTTCTCCCAGGTCTTGTCTGGGTTTTCTGGTATGCCCTGCTTGAAGCCAATTTCTTCCTTTGCCATGGGTCCATCCTCACGCAAATTCTATCACAGCCCCGCGCGACTATTCTGGACGCGGGGGAGCGGGTTGCACCATAATCGCCCCCACAAGAGGTGTCAATCCGATGCCCGACGCAGACGACAGAATGAAAAGGATATCCGCGGTAGATGAAAAAATAGTGAAGCTATGCGAGGACTGCAGGCTGAAGGTTGAGGCTGGGAGGCCGGACGATTACATCAAAACCGATGAAATTAAAGAGAACCTCCTCGACGAGATTCAAGCGATTCAACACCGTGTACGACCATCCATCCTTGATGACGACTCCATGGAGGCAATGCGTGAATTCAGGCAGCGGATCGATTCTAAACTTGCATTAAAGCAAGAGAAGGCTAGAGAGAATGACTTCTGGTGGACGCCCCCTGCCTTTGAAACAACGGAACGACTTCTCGTTGATGTTCTGAAAGTCGTTGATAAAGAATTGGTCCCGCCTCCAAAGAGATCCGTAGTGCCCTATGTCTGGCAGGTGGTAAAAGACCTCATCTATTTGGCTGTTATCGTGTGCCTCTTGCTGTCCGCCCACAGCCAATTTGAATTGAGAATCTTGGCAATACTCATTCTGATCTATTCAAATCTCACGTACTCGATGATCTCTGCCGCACTCACTACGACATCAGTGGTGAAGGCGCTGGATGGGGAACTTGGGAGAATAGGTAGAGCATTGCGCCTTATGTGGCTGAAGCCCCAGGACACCGACTCCCGAAAGGACGACATCCTAACGGTCATTCACACCGTCTCAATCGGACTCGGGTCTCTTTGCGGCACAGTTGGACTGATGGCGTCCTTCTTTTACAATCCACAGTAGAGGCTCGCATGGACTCATGGCCGTTCTTGAACGCTTGGTTGAAGCACTGGACGGGCTGGATGCACCGGGTTCCGGTTTTTGGTACCCGGATCTTGGGTTTCCCGCTTCTTCCTCCTCGCTTCCTGAGCGCGAAGCGGCTGATTGGTTACTGGGTTACCGCAACGTTCGCTGCCGGTGGTTTGGCGTAATAGCCTTTGCGCGCGTAGACCTTAAAGCCCTTCTCGCCGGCGGAGATCTGGATCTTGCGGAACTTGCCGTCCCAATTCTTGTTTTCGGGGTAGTAGCCCAGGCTGTACTGGTGGTGCAGTTCGTCGGAGATCTCATCCAGCGCGTCTTCGAGTTTATCCATACCCCGGACTTCCAGCATTCGCCCGCCGGTAGACTCGGCAAGTTTTTTTAGCAGAGGCTCTCCGCTGCTGTCCCTTTGGTAGATGTGCAGCACGTCGCAATTGTCGCGCTTTGAGCCATCGTAAATCTGCAGGACGTACGCGATCACGTCGTTTTCGAGCAGTGCTTCCAGGGCGTCTGCCATCGTAGATTCGCTCTTGGAATCACCGGAGAGGGCCACGATAACGATGGCCTTGCGTCCCACCTCGCCCACAAGGTAGCGGTGCGTGGAGACACGGATGGCGTCGTAGAGGTGGGATTCGCGGTTCGGGTCGAGCGGGTGCCGCCCGTTGATGCCCACGGTTCCGCCAGTCCAGATGCTTGGCTCCGCCGCAGCTCGTTCTGGCAGTCCAATCGCCGCTCCCTTCCCAATGGACTCGGCGGCCACCCTGAGGAGCACAGGGTCCGAGGTGGGCAACTGCACGGTTTCTACCCGCGAGCCATAGCTCACAAGGAAGCCGAGGTCCGTGGGGCGCACTACACGCCTGAGGAACATCTTCGAGGCCTGCGCCTCTTCGCCGAGAATCGAAGACATGTTCGAGCCCGTGTCCAGGAGCACGCCCACGTTGAGTACGACATCACTGTGGTGGGCAAAGAACTTGATGGCCTGCGGCTGGCCGTCTTCGGAGACGCTGAAACTGTTTTGCCCCAGATCGCTGACCAGGCGTTTCTTGTCGTCGCGCACCGCGAAGTAGACGGAGACCAGATCCACTTGGCTTCGGAAGGCGTTTCCCTCAGCGCTTTTATCCTGCCCGAAAGATGATCGGGGCCAACCTAGACCGGCCAACGCCAAGACCAGAACCACCCGGGACGCGCAGACTCGAATAGGCATGAGTAGGCTCCTTGCGCTTTACAATGGACGTGCACAATTGGATGCGAACTGGCTGCGGTGGGTGGCACGGGTTCGGGCTTTTGGGCACCCGGCTCTCGGGTTTCCGCTTCTTGCTTCTCGCATCCTGATTATTGATCGCTGATTGCTGCTCCCAGCTTATGCGTCGTGGAGCGGAAGAATCTGCCGCCCCTCTGGGGCCGTCGGATTTTTGGTTGGGGGACCCTTCCCCACCGCTTACGCAGTGGGCTAACTACTGTCGCACCTCCGGCGCTTGGGATTGAGAGGCCGGAAATTGACCTTCCACGCCGAAATCGTTTTGACAGAGCCATGCCGCGCGCCTACACTGGCGCTATGGAAATTGAACTTTCGCCGGAACTCCAGTCAAAGCTTGACCGCATTGCCTCGCAACAGGGTCGTGACACCAAGTCCCTGGTGCACGAAGCAGTCGAGCGTTTGGTCGGTTACGACGAATGGTTCCTCCGCCAGGTCGAAATTGGCCTCGCGCAAGCCGATCGCGGTGAATTGCTGGAAGACAAGGAAGTCGCGGCTCGGATGGAAAATCTGATCACGCGAAAACAGCGCCAGGACTGATGGAAGTTCGCTGGACCCCGGCCGCGGCGGACGATCTGGAAAACATAGCGAACTACCTCTTCGAGAAGACACCCGAAAACGCACCCCGCCTGATACGTGAAATATACCGCGCTCCCTCTAGCCTGAAGAATTTCCCAAACCGCGGCCGCGAAGGCAAAAAGAAAGGCACACGAGAATTGGTGATGCCATCCCTGCCGTACGTCTTTGTGTATCAGGTTAAATCCAACGCCATGTTCATCGTGCGCATCCTCCATGGTTCGCAAGAATGGTCCCGGTGAACGAATCGCTGGCTTGCGGTTATTTCCCCTCGCTTCCTGATCACTGATTGCTGATTACCGTTCCAAGCTCATGCGTTGTGGAGTGGAGGAGTCTGCCGCCCCTCTGGGGCTGCAAGATTTCTGGTTGGTGGACCCGCTCCCACCGCTTACGCAGTGGGCTAACTACTGTCGCGCCTCCGGCGCTTTGGAGGGCCGAGCCAGTCGTCGAAAGCACCAACGGACCATGGGGGATAACCGCCAAATCCGGCGATGATTGTTCGGGACTGTGTACTTCTGCCGGTGCTGAGCATCCAACTGCGCACTTGTGAATTTGAGAGGAGACTTTGCATGGCGAACGAGAAGAACGACCAATCTGTATTGAGCCACATTGATCAGCTGGTGAAGGAAGAGGAACAGTTGTACGCGAAGAACGCGCTTACGGAGGAGGATCAGGCGCGTCTGGCCGAGGTGAAGGTGGCGCTGGACCAGTGCTGGGATCTGCTGCGGCAGCGGCGGGCTTTGCGGGAGTTTGGGGAAGACCCGGACAAGGCGAAGGTGCGTCCGGCGAATATTGTGGAGAATTACGAGCAGTAGGGATTGGACCAGGAAAACGATAACGCAGAGGCGCTGAGGTCGCAGAGTTGGCGCAGAGACGGAGCGATGAGGAACTCAGGCGCAACCCAAGAGGCCGCCGCTGGGCGGCAGGCTGGCCCCGTAGAAGCATCCGGGGCGCAAAGGGCGCGCTTCCCGACCGGGTCGGGGCAAGTAAAAGCCAGCGCTACAGGGGGGAATGAAGAGAAGCGGGAGAGCGGACCCACGGGCTGAAACACATGGTGTGGGCCTCACAGGGCTGATAGAGTGCGCGAAGTGGGCTTCTGGCTTGATGAGGTAAGCATGGAGAGTTCTGCTTCGGCTCCGTCCGCACCAGAGCGTTATCCCCGGGTCGCTGGCCCAATGCACACGATTTTGGTGCTGGCCGTGTTTGGCGGTTGGGCGTTCTGGCACAAGATCTCCGCTGGTCAATCGAGTGGGGGAGCTGACCCACACCGCGTGCGCTATTACTTGGTCACTATTTTGTTTGAGTGGCTCCTGGTCGCTTTGGTGGTGGCGGGAGTGAGGCGGAGTGGTGGGTCAGCCCTGATCGTTTTCGGAGAGCATTGGCGTTCCGGCTGGCAGGTGTTGCGGGATATTGGAATTGCGATTGGGTTCTGGATCGCCGCGGCGATGATCCTTTGGGGCTTTGGCTGGCTCCTGCGCGTCGCCGAGGTGGGCCGCACAGTGTCCAGGCTTCCCCAGCGAGGTATCGAGCTGACATTTTGGATAGCGCTCTCCGTTACGGCCGGGATCTGCGAGGAGGCGATCTTTCGAGGTTACTTGCAACGGCAGTTCATGGCGCTGACCAAGAGCGCGCCCGCCGGCATTCTGCTTTCTGCCGCAGCCTTCGGCGCGGCTCACGCATACCAGGGGTTCCGGATGACGATTCTGATTGCCGTGTACGGAGCGATGTTCGGGATTCTGGCGTATTGGCGCGGAAGCGTTCGCCCGGGAATGATCGCACATGCGTGGCAGGATTCGTTGAACGGAGTGCTGGCCATGCTCATGAGGCAATAGAGTCTGCGTGGCGCCGAGGAAGGATGACCGAGAAAAAGTTCTCAGGCGTCTCTTGCGGTGCGGTAGGCTTTTTGACCGGCTTCGACCACGCCGACGATGTTGTCTTTGACTTCGTCCACGGTTTCCTGGGCGCGTCGAGACCATCGCTTGCTTGTGGATGCCACATCATCCAAGCCCTGCTTCGCAGTGCGAGTGATGTAGCCGCGTGTTTTCTTTCCCGAGGCGGGCGCAAAAAGCAACGCAACCAGCGCGCCTAGTCCAACTCCCACGGCGAATGTGGTGAACCTGTTCGACGAATTACGCTGTTTGACCAGATCCATCCTCGCCGGCGAGCTTAAACTTTCGTTGCCTCTGGCCGTGCGATCGTGCCCATTGCTTGCAGTTTCATTTTGAGTGTCTGGCTTCATACTATTTCCCCTTTTATCGAATCTATGTTGCGGCGCGGAACGTATCCGCGCCATCCCGCGTTCAGTTGTACCAGCCCTAAATTTCGCTCCGAAAAGAAGGAGGAACTCTTGATCAGACGGATCCAAAGAAGATCATAACGATGCTCAGCGCAAGTGTCTGTCCGGTTGTGTACAGCCGTGTGGGCTCGATGCTTTTAATATCGCAACCGCAGGGGAAGCGGGCGACTCTTCTTCGGAAGAGTCGATCAACTTTTTCTGACTTGGGAGGCTCCAGATGGACACTCTATTGATCGTTTTACTGGTTTTGTTTTTGCTCGGCGGCGGTGGTTGGGGATATTCCCGTTGGCGCAGGAACTAGCGCTTTCTTCCTGCGGGAAGGAGACGCGAGAGGTAGGCCACCCGGCGAAATAGTTGTGTGGTGCGACTTGCTGCTCAGGGGCGCGAAGTACTCGAGCGCGAGGCCGTTTGCCCAACGTTGAGCGGGAGAGAGAGTTCGAGTTCGGTGCCGGCTTTGGGTTTGCTCCAGATGCGGAGATGGGCGCCGATGTTGGCGGCGCGTTCGCGCATGACGGTCAGGCCCCAGTGGGATTTGCGGCCGGAGTGGAGGAGTTGTGGGTCGATGCCGGTGCCATTGTCACGGACAGCTACGCGAAGCTTGCGGGGAGAATATTCGATTTCGACCTCGATTTTTTTTGCCTGGGAATGACGCAGGGAGTTTAGCAGGGCTTCGCGGGTGATTAGATAGACTTGGTGGAGGACGGCTGGATCGAGGGGTTTTGGGCGGCCCATTTTTATGATGCGCAGGCGGGCGCGGTCGGCGGGCGCGAGTTCTTCGTGGAAATCGGTGAGGGATTGTTCGAGGCTTGTTGCGGGGACCTCGGCTGAGCGAAGTCCTTGCAGGGCGGCGCGGCCTTCGGCGATTCCCTTGCGCATCAGGTTGCGGACGCGGCTCAGAAGCGGCTTGGCGGGAGATTCGGGAGGCAGGAAGCCTTCGGCGACTTGGAGTTGCATTGAGGCGCTGAGGAGCCCCTGCAACAAAGTGTCGTGGAGTTCGCGCGCGATGCGGGTTCGCTCGCGGCGCCGTTCTTCCTGGCGAAGAATTTGTTCGCGGGCTGATTCGTGCTGACCGGACGACGTGAAATAGCCTTGAATTCGCCGGGCCAATTGTGGAATGCCTGCAGTTTCCTGTGCCATGTTCGTTCCTCCCTGGTTGGTTTGCGCTTCGATTGCGGGTGTTCTGTGAAATTCTGAGGGGATACTGCATCGTGGAGGCCGGCGGCGTCTTGGACGAATTTGGTCCGATTTGTACAATCTTGCTGGGTTCTTCGGGGCCCATACCAAATCCGGAGGTAACAATATCTGTGGGTATTTGGGGATAACACTATTGCAATGAGGCGATTACATACATTGTGAACCCAGATTAGGGAAGAGGATCCTCGGGGGCTGAAGCTCGTTCTCTTAGGCTTCGAAAAGTCGGAGCTAAAGCTCCGACCCCCGAAGGCACTTATGAGATGGCCAAGGTCGCTTGGGGAATTTTTGGCGGTGTTTTCGATGTATTCCTGGTACTGGGAGCTACCGCTCGAGGCCACGGGCGAGACTGGGGGACATGCCGGTGAGGCGGCGGAAGTGGCGGTTGAGGTGGCTCTGGTCGGAGAAGCCGACGGCCAGGGCAATGTGGGACAACGGGAGTTGCGTGTCGCGGAGCATCTGCTCGACGTGCTCGAGGCGGCGACGGAGGAGATACCTGTGCGGAGGCATGCCGAGAGATTGCTGGAAGGCGCGGGCGAAATGGTGGGGTGAAAGGCCGGCCAACGTGGACAAGGAATCGAGACTGATCTTTTCGCTGATGTGGGATTCGATGAAATCACAGACGCGGTGCTTCATTGCTGGAGAAAGGCCGCCTCGATTCAGATCGGGCAATTCGGGCATGGGCATGTAGCTGAGCATGCTCAGGCGAGGTTGCACGTGGATGACGGCTTCCGGGGAGTTGCGAGAGAGATTGGATTTCGAGAGCGGCGGAGTCAACAGGGCGCGCCAATGATCAGCGCGGCCCGAGCGAGCTAGCAGAACAGGAACGTCCTGCCCCCCGCGTCTGCGGAAAAGAGCAGGACTGTAATCGAAGAGGGAGGAGAGAGGTTTGCCAGCGGCCAGAGTTTTGTCGTCGAGAGCGAAGGCGGCGCGCGCTACGCGGTCGGCACCGATGAGGCGCTGGTCATCATCCACGGCGAGAAGCATGGCGGGAGCGGTGTCGCTGGACGGCAAGGCGGCGACGATCCATTCATGACGGAAATGTTCGCGGAAGAGGCGTTCTTCCACGGCTCGGGCGGAGGCGATGGTTGCAGCGAGGGCGAGCTGTTGCGGGCGATCAGGGCCTTCGTTGGCGACGGCGGAGACGTCGAGCACGCCTGCCAGTTTGCCGAGGGCATTGAAGATGGGAGCGCCGGCGCAGGTGAGTTTGCTGTGGCGAGAACGGTAGTGCTGGCCGCAATGGACGAGGAGGGGGCGTTGTTCAGTGATGCAGGTACCGATGCCGTTGGTGCCTTCGATTTGCTCGGACCAGACGCCGCCCAGCCAGATGCCCCAACGCTTGAAATCGTCGGCGCGGGATTCATCGCCGCGATGGTGAATGGCGATTCCCTGGTTGTTGCACAAGAGGACGACGTAACCTTGCTGGCGAACGATGGCGTAGAGACGATCGATCTCTTCCCTTGCCTGGACAACGATTTCTGCGACGGGTTCTTCGGAGGCTTTTAGTTCGCTTTGGGTGACGACGTTTGGCTCGGCTGGGTCTTGGGGGTCGACGTGATAGTCGGCCATGCAACGGCGCCAGGAGTTGGATATTTCGTCTACTGCAGACACCGAGTGTGAGTTTGGGAGCCCGGGCTCGATTCCCTTGACCGTGCGCGAGTCTTCGCGGCTGGGGCTGAAACAAGTTGTGAGTTCGGGGGACACGTCACCCTCCAGCATCCAGTTAGTTCCGGTCCGATTTGTCCTTGCGTGTTTCTCGTCTCTACAAATGAGGCGGCCAGTGTAACAGGGGCCACGTGGGTCAACAAGTTGAGTCGTTCGCCAACTAGCTGACTTCGAAAAAGCAAGAAGGCTGTTCGGGAGAATCATCCCGCTAAACCCGCGGGATGGAGCGGAGTTGGCGTTCCCGGGGAGGGCGGGCGGCATCAGGATGCAACGAACCTATTGGGGAGATGCAAAAAAAATATCGGAATTGGCTTACGGGAAGGGTTTGAATAACTGTAACGGGAAAAAAGGAAGGAAAATGGAGCGGCCTATCGGAATCGAACCGACACCTGAACCTTGGCAAGGTTCCGTACTACCACTATACTAAGGCCGCTTGAACTATAACTTTTATAGCACGCTTCTCCCCGGAACGACAAGACACTCCACAAACAGTTGAGAAGAAGCAGGCGAATTAGGAAACCTGGGTGACGCGCGCGGATTTTACAATCGGCGAGCGGCGCTGGCGTTCGGCAAAGCGGGTGGCTTTTTCCTTGTTGGTGTAGACCCGGCCAAAGTTTTCGCCGTCGGCGTAATTGACGGTGACCAGGAAGTGATGATGTTTTCGGCGGCGATCTTTTCCGAATTCCGACTTTCCGTCCCGGACGGATTTCCGGGGGCCTTTCGGTGGAGTTGACGCTTTTGCCACGGACACCTCTGATTTGAAGAAATCGTAAATGCCACTATCGCAAGAATAAAAACGATTCGCAAGCACAGGTTGCGAAAGCAACGAAAATAATAATCCTAAGCTAAGGGGCTAACGCAATGCCGCGGAGGACGAATCGGACCGCCCGCTGAAAAGGGGCAGGAAACCGCGACTGGCGTGAACCAGGTGCTCGATGCCATGCAGGCCGCTGCTGTCGCTGGATTCCGCTTCATTTCCGTGCCAGGAAAAGGTCATGTTAATTCCCGCCAGCTGATCGGAGGGCGGCGTGTGCACGGCGAGGAAGCCGTTGCCGCCGAACGCGCTGAGGTTGTGCAGCGCTCCCTGGCCGGGGAGACCCATGACGAAATTGGCGGTGGTGACGTCGCTTTCGAAGCCGATGAGCTTCACGCGGCCGCGCCAGAATGTAGCGAGCGGGAGGCGCACCTGGTCGACGAAGGGCGTGTCGTTGCAGTAGAACGCGGATTCCATGCGCTGGATCGTGCCGGGGGAGGATGTCCAGAGTGGTTTTTCGAAGGTGGCGGAATCGTAGCGCGGACGCGATGAAATGTAACTTTGTGAGCTGCCGGGCATCAAATCAGTACGAAAGTCATGAGCACCGGGCAGGAGCGAGAATACTGGCGGTTCCTGGACCCGGGCGACACGCGGGTGCAACTGCTTCTGGTCCTGATTTTCCTTCAATTCCTGGGCACACAACGGCAGGAGCGCGATCGAGCAGGAAAGCGCGGCTAGCCTGATGAGCAGCCTGACCGAGATGCCAATTCCGGGCACTCGCTCCTCCTGGATCCGCAGAGACACCTTATAAAACGCAAGATATCGCAATGTTTTGCGGGTGTCTATAACTTCCGGGCGAGAGCTGGCCGCGGCTAGCGTGGCTACAAGCCCCTTTTTGCGGGCGCGTGGTCTCCCAAATAACGGGAAATTTTAGTGTGCTGTTCATGAAACATTTTGCGGATTATTGCGTCTTTACTAAGTGGAGAAGGACTATGATGCTTTTAGCACTGGCAGATAGAACGATGTCGAACGTGAATAAAAAACCGCCGTTGGTTGAAGACCTTCGCGAGCACTCGCAGGAGCAGATCGCGGAGCTTCGCTTGTTGCTGGAGACGGGCTTGACCGGGCGTCCTGACCCGCGCCGGCCGGGCTTTTTTGAGCTCGATGGCGTGGCGAATGTGTATTACGTTTTCCGGTATCCCACGGGACACAAAGTGTTGCTGTTGGCCGCCTGGCAGCGCGAAGTTGACCCGGTGGCTGAGATAGTTGCGTATTCCTGCCCTGCCGCGTAACGAAACTCCCCAGCTCTTAAAAATTTGGAAAGTAACTCCACTGCGGCGTTAGCGCTTGTCTTTATCGAGTGCCAGCGAAACCGAGTTGATGCAGTAGCGGAGGCCCGTGGGCCCCGGACCGTCTTCAAAGACGTGGCCGAGATGGGCATCGCAGCGGCTGCATTTTACTTCGGTGCGAGTCATGCCGTGGGACTCGTCTGTCTCCTCGTCGACGGCTTGATTCTCGAGAGGGGCCGTAAAGCTGGGCCAGCCGCAGCCGGAATGAAATTTTGTTTCGGAGCGGAACAGCGGGGTACCGCAACAGACGCATTTGTAGGTGCCGGGAGTATCGGTGGATTCATACTCGCCGGTGAAGGGCGGCTCCGTGCCCTTCTGGCGGGTCACGTAATATTGATTCGGAGTGAGCTGCTTTTGCCATTCCCTCTCGGGCTTTTGGATCTTTTCGGCCATATATCCTCTTTATACCGTATAAACAGAGTCTCCCTGAGTATCAGATTCGGCGCAATGCCTTGACGTTTCGTGCTGGCGCCTCAATCATAAAAGTACCCCTTCGCCCTGGGGCACTCGTATGCCAGACCAAACCGAGTCCCAATACGCTGAGAAGCGTCGTGGCAGGCGCGCCAAGATTGCGAAACCGCTGCGCGTGCGCCCTTCGGAGCCGCGGGATGAGCACTTTGAAGATCTTCCCGTCAGCATCAATGCTTCGAAAGAGGGGATTTTCTTTCAGACTCGGCGGAAGGGCTATTACAAAGGCATGCGGGTATTCGTGACCTTTCCTTTTACTTCGCAGCACGACCCGATGAATTGCGAATACGTGGCGGAGGTGGTTCGCGTGGAAGATCTGCCGAACAAACGCTATGGGGTTGCGCTGCATTTGCTGATGACGGTGAATTACAGCGCGGGGGCTCCGCCGGGTCCGGTTACCCGAACCTAGCATTTAATTTTTGCATCGTTCCGCAGCAATCTTCCGATTGACACCCGGCTTGGCCTTCCTGTACTTTTCTAATCAGATGACTTTTCGGGCGCATCGACACCACCATCACGGCTATCAGCCGCGCCCGTGGAGTCCTGCCTAGAGATTTTGCAGTTATGAAAACAGGATATTCCCCGCCAGCGCGGATTGCGCGGCGGGATTTTTGTTTTTGGGGAGGCTTTTGTGGAGCTGGCATTTGAAAAACAAGGCGGATTGATTCCGGCGATCCTGCAGGATTCTGCGAGCAAGGAAGTGCTGATGCTTGGGTATGTGAATCCGCAAGCGCTGGCGGAAACGTGGAAGAGCGGCGAGGTGCATTTTTTCAGCCGTTCGCGGAACCAGCTTTGGAAGAAGGGCGAGACGAGCGGGCACGTGCTCCGGCTGAAGAAGGCGCTGGTGGATTGCGATGCGGATGCGCTGCTGCTGCTGGTGGAGCCGGTGGGACCGGGCGTTTGCCATGAGGGATACCGCTCGTGCTTTTTTCGCGAACTGAGGGCCGACGGATCTGAGCGAATCATCGCGGAGAAAGTATTTTCGAGCGAACAGGTTTATGGAAGGCGGGAAACGAAATGAGCCTGCTGAAGTTGGGGATCCCGAAGGGAAGTTTGCAGGACGCGACGATTGACCTGATGTCGCGGGCGGGTTGGAAGATCGCGCTGAGTTCGCGGAGTTATGTGCCCACGATTGATGATCCGGAGCTGAGTTGCCTGCTGGTGCGGGCGCAGGAGATGGCGCGCTACGTGCAATCGGGCGCGCTGGAGGCGGGGATCACGGGGCACGATTGGGTGGTGGAGACGCGGGCGGATGTGCAGGAACTGGCGGAACTTGTTTATGCGAAACAGCGGCTGGCGCGGGTGAAATGGGTGCTGGCAGTACCGGAAGATTCGGCGATTCGCGAGCCGAAGGACCTGGAAGGCAAGGTGATCGCGACGGAGGTTGTCGGGATTACGCAGAGCTACCTGGAGAATCACGGTGTGACGGCGCGGGTGGAGTTTTCGTGGGGCGCGACGGAAGTGAAGGTGCCGGAACTTGCCGATGCGATCGTGGAGGTGACGGAGACGGGGTCGTCGTTGCGGGCGAACCGGCTGAGGATACTGGATACGGTGCTGGAATCGGCGACGGTGTTTATTATGAATCGCAAGGCGGCGGGCGATCCAGCGAAGCGCGAGAAGGCGGAGAATCTGGTGCTGATGCTGCAGGGGGCGATTGCCGCGGCTACGCGCGTGGGGTTGATGCTGAATGTGCGGCGGGAAAATCTGGACGCAGTGCTGGCGGCGCTGCCTGCTTTGAAAAATCCGACGATTTCTTCGCTGAGCGATGCGGATTGGGTGGCGGTGAACACCATTATTGAGGAGTCGGTGGTGCGGCAGATTCTGCCGCGGTTGAAGGCGGCGAAGGCTCAGGGGATTGTGGAATATCCCTTGAACAAGATTGTGCTGTGATGCGGATTCTGAAACTTACGGCGAAAATCGAAGCGGAGTTGCTGAAGCTCCGGCAGACCCACGATCTGGATACCTATCGCGTCGCTTCGCGGATAGTTTCCGATGTGCAGCGGCGCGGGGACAGTGCGCTGGAAGATTGGTCGCGAAAACTTGATAACACGGACATTTCCGGGCCTGAGATTTGGATTTCGAAGAAAGAGTTGGCAGCGGCGAAACGTCGGGTGGATCGACAATTTTTGCGGGCGGTGGAGCACGCCGTGAAGAATGTTCGCAGAGTCGCGGAGCAGCAACTTCCGCGGTCGTGGAGCTTGCAGGTCGAGGCCGGTGTCGGAATACGGCAACTCGTGCGCCCGCTTGATTCCATCGGATGCTATATTCCCGGCGGACGCTTTGCGTTGCTCTCGACGCTGGTGATGACGGCGGTGCCCGCGCAGGTAGCGGGAGTGAAGCGCATCCTGGCGGTTTGTCCGCGTCCGAATGACGCGTTGCTGGCGACCGCGGATTTGCTGGGCATCACGGAATTCGCGAGGATTGGCGGCGCGCAGGCGATTGCGGCGATGGCTTATGGAACGAAGAAGATTGCCGCGGTGGAGAAGATTTGCGGGCCGGGGAATCGATTTGTCACCGCCGCGAAGCAGATTGTGGGCGCGGATTGCGCGATCGATATGCCGGCGGGGCCGACCGAGGCCGTGGTGCTGGCGAACACGGGCAATCCGCGGTGGATCGCGGCGGATCTATTGGCGCAGGCGGAACACGCGCCGGATGCGGGGAGTTATTTGGTGACGTCGTCGAGCGCGCTCGCACAGAAGGTGCGACAAGAGGTGATGATGCAGTTGAAGGCATTGCCGAAAACGAATCCCGCACAGAGTTCTATTCGGAAAACGGGGGCAATCCTCGTTGCGCGTTCGCTGGAGCATGGATGCGAATTTGTGAACCGGTTTGCGCCGGAGCATTTGAGCTTGCCCGCGGATGGAGAAAAGCTTCTCGGCCGAATTCGCTCGTCGGGGACAATTTTCCTCGGCGAATCAAGCGCGCAACCCTTTGGCGATTATGCCAGCGGAAGCAATCACGTTTTGCCCACGGGCGGATGGGCGCGGCGGCGTGGCGGGCTTTCCGCAGTGGACTTTGTGAAATGCATCAGCGTGCAGAAAATTGGGACAGCAGGCGTTCGAAGCCTCGGTGATGACGTGCAGCGATTGGCAAAGGCCGAAGGACTACTGGCGCACGCGCGAGCGGTTGAGGTGCGCCGATGAAGGTGCGCTTGCCCGTCCGGAAAGCGATTCTCGAACGGCGGACTTACGAGGCGCCCGCCGAGGGGCGCTGGGGAAAAATCCGGCTCGATTTCAACGAAAATACGACCGGATGCAGCGCCGCCGCACTGGCGGCGCTGCGCGGGCTGAGCGGAAAAGAATTGGCGATGTATCCGGAGTATCAGGCGCCGACGAAGATTCTGGCGCGGTATTTTGGGGTGAAACCCGCCGAGTTGTTGCTCACAAACGGCGGGGATGATGCCTTGCGCGTTTTCTTTGACACTTTCGTTGAGCCGGGCAGCCACATTTTGATTTGCGAGCCGACTTTCCCGATGTACCGGTATTCCGCGGAGATTGCCGGCGCGCGCGTTGAGGTGCTGCACTACTCGAAGGAGATGGATTTTCCTTTGGCGGACGTTCTGAAGGCTCTTCGGAAAAAGCCGCGGGTTTTCTTTCTTGCCAATCCGAACAATCCAACCGGAACCCTTGTGGACAAAGCCGCGATCGAAAAAATTCTTAAGAGCGCCACACACACGGCCGTAGTTCTGGATGAGGCCTATTCTGATTTTTCAGGCGTCACAGGCGTGCCGTGGATTCGGCGGCATCCCAATCTTTTCATCGCCAAAACTTTTTCGAAGGCGGCAGGGCTGGCCGGACTTCGACTGGGTGCTGTGATTGCGCAACGCGAGTCGCTTGCCCTGGTGCGACGGGCTTTACCTCCCTTCCCTGTAAACGCAGCGGCCCTGGCGGCCAGCGTTGCGGCGGTGCGCGAACGGCGGACAATTGCGCAATACATTCGCGAAACGAAACGCCTGCGCGAATGGTTTGGCGGTGAACTCAAACAGCGCCATGTGCTCGTGTTTCCCAGTGCGGGCAATTTTCTGCTGGCCGATTTTGGTGGCGCTGGCCCAGACTTCTTTCGCCGGCTGACGCGAGATGGAATTCTGATTCGCGAGCGCAGCAAGGACATGGGGCCGGGGTTCGCGCGCATAACCATCGGGACAAAAAAAGAGTTGCAAGCGTTGTTGCGGCTTCTGGACCGCACGAGAAGGTGACCTGATGGCTCGCAGTGCGATAATCCGGCGCAACACCAAAGAAACGCAGATTGCGCTGCGCATGAATCTGGATGGCCGCGGGAAATCGGAGATTTCGACGGGGATTCCCTTTTTCGATCACATGCTGGACCTGGTGACGCGCCACGGCGGCTTTGATCTGAAACTCAAGGCCACGGGTGACCTCGATGTGGATCAACACCACACTGTCGAGGATGTAGGCATCGCACTTGGGGAAGCTGTCACGTCGGCGCTGGGCAACAAGCGTGGGATTAACCGCGCGGGATACTTCCTGATGCCTATGGACGAAACGCTGGGCGTGGCGGCGATCGATTTTGGCGGGCGGCCGCACTGCGTGGTGAAGGCGCGGTTTTCGGCGGCACGGGTTGGCGAGTTTCAGACGGAATTGGTAGAGGATTTTTTCCAAGGATTTGCGCAGGCCGCGCGGGCGAATGTCCATCTGCGGGTTTTGTACGGACGCTCGACGCACCACCAGGTAGAAGCGCTTTTCAAAGCGTTTGCGCGAGCTTTGCGGTTTGCGGTTTCGCGGGATCGTCGATTGCGGAGAGTTTTGCCGAGCACCAAGGAACTGTTGTGAACGTTACACTGATTGACTACGGCGCGGGGAACGTGCCTTCGGTCGAGCGAGCGCTGCGGCGGGTTGGCGCACAGGTGGAGACCACGAATCTTGCGGAGAAAATCGCAACGGCGCGGTGCCTGGTGCTTCCCGGGGTGGGCCATTGCGCGGCGCTGATTGCGGCGCTTGATGCGCACTGTTTGCGAGAGCCTTTGATTGACGCCGTTGGACGGGGCGCGGCGTTTCTCGGAATATGCCTGGGGTTGCAGGCGCTGTATGAATCGAGCGACGAGGCTCCGACTTTAAAAGGACTTGGTCTGCTGCCCGGGCGCGTCACGCGGCTTCCCGAAAACGTAAAGCTTCCGCATATGGGGTGGAACACGCTGAAAGCTGTGCGGGCATCGCGGCTGCTCGATACAGTTCCTTCCGGAGCTTATTTTTATTTTGCGCATTCGTTTGCGGCGCCTACCGCGGGCCAGGAAAGTGCGGCGGTGTCCGAACACGGGCGCGAATTCATCGCCGTACTTGAAAAAGAAAATATCTGCGCGGTGCAGTTTCATCCGGAAAAGAGTGGCGCAGCGGGCGCACAAGTGTTGCGCAATTTTCTGCGAGTGGCGGCATGAGCCTGGCGCGGCGCATCATTCCGTGCCTCGATACCGACGGGGCGCACGTCGTGAAAGGCGTGCATTTTGAAGGGCTGCGCGACGCCGGGGATCCGGTGGAACTGGCGGCGCGGTACAACTCCGAGGGCGCGGATGAACTGGTGGTGCTCGACATTGCCGCGGCGCGGGACAACCGGCCGACGTTTCTGGAAACGATTCGTCGCGTGGCGGAACAGTTGGCCATCCCGTTATCTGCCGGCGGAGGGATTCGTTCGCTGGAGGCGGCGCGAGCGGTGGTGCGCGCTGGGGCAGACAAAATCACGGTGAACACCGCCGCGGTTGAGCGGCCGGAACTGCTTAGCGAACTGTCGGCGGAATTCGGTGCGCAGGCGGTGGTGCTGGCGATCGACGCGAAACGAGAAGGCGACGCATGGCAAGTGCGGATTCGCGGCGGGCGTCAGGCGACACCGCTCACTGCCGGGGAGTGGGCGCAGCGCGGGGTGGAGTTGGGCGCTGGGGAAATTCTGCTGACGTCGGTGGATCGCGACGGGACGCAATCAGGATTTGATTGCGAATTGACCGCGACGATCAGCAAGGCTGTTTCGGTGCCGGTGATTGCTTCGGGCGGGGCGAAGGTGCCGGCGCATTTTCTGGAGGTGTTCACGCGCGGCGCGGCGGATGCGGCGCTGGCCGCTTCGATTTTCCACGACCAGGTGCAGTCGATCCGGGCGCTGAAGGAATTCTTGAGGGGCAGCGGCGTTGAGGTACGGCTGCCGTGCTGATTCCGTGCATTGATCTGCAGGGAGGGCAGGCGGTGCAACTGGTTCATGGGCGGCGCCGCGAGCTTGCGGTGTCTGATGTTTTCGGATTACTGAAGAAGTTCGAGCGTCACGAGTGGTTGCATGTGATTGATCTGGATGCGGCGATGCGCAAGGGCCAGAATCGGCGGTTGGTCGGCGAACTGTGTGTGCGGGCGAAGCGCGAATTCGGAATGAAAGTGCGTGTCGGGGGCGGAATCCGAACCGTGCGCCTGGCGGAGCAGCTCGTCGGTTTGGGAGTCGCACAAATCATCATTGGCAGCGCGGCTTTTCGAAATGGCCGGCCCAATTTGGGTTTTCTGAAAAGGCTGAGCGGGCGCGTAAAAAAGAAGCGGGTGCTGATCGCGCTGGACACGGCGAAAGAGAAAATTGTGATTCACGGATGGCGCACGTCGCTGCGGGTTTCTCCGCGCGAGGTCATGGCGACGCTGGAGCCTTATTGCGGCGGGTTTTTGTGCACGGATGTGGACCGCGAGGGGACGATGCGCGGCGTGAATCTGGAATGCTTCCGCGAGTTGCGGGCGGCGACCAAGTTGCCAATCGTTGCCGCCGGAGGGATTTCGTCACGGCGCGAAATTCGGGCACTTGAAAAACTGGGGATGGATGCGGCGGTGGGGATGGCGCTGTATAAGAACCGCATTCGGTGAGTAAGCGGGGCCACCTGAAGGTGGCCTCTACGCGGGCTCCAACCATACTTTTCGTACCGCTCTGCTTGCAGTACGATACTTGCAATGCGATTTCTCTTCCGATTGTCTTTTCTATTTTGTTTTTCATGCGCGGTGGTGCTGGCCCAGTCGCCTGACGCGCCGCTTCCCTTTCAACTGAAACTGATCGGCCCGAACATCTGGGCGGCAATTGACGACGCCAAAGGAGATGCGGGGGCCAACGCCGGGTTTGTGGTTGGCGACGACGGCGTAGCGGTGATTGATACGTTTGAAAATGAAGCCGCGGCGAAAGCGCTGCTTGGCCAAATCCACGGCTTTACGCATCTGCCGATCAAATTCGTGATTAATACGCACTATCACCTCGACCACGTCGCCGGGAACCGTGTTTTCGCGGAGCACGGAGCGGTCATTGTGGGGCATCACAGCGTGCGCGCGTGGATTCACACGGAAAACCTGAAATTCTTCGGGGAGAAGATCAAGCCGGAAGAGAAGGCCCTGGTGCTGAACCTGCTTGCTCCGGAAGTCACGTACGACACGGGCGTCACGCTCTTTCTGGGCTCGCGACGCATTGAAGTGACTTATATGCAGGGCCACACGGGCGGCGATTCGGTCGTTTCGATCCCCGATGCCGGCATCGTTTTTTGCGGGGACCTGTTCTGGCGGCACACGCTGCCGAATCTGATTGATGCCACGACGTCGACGTGGATTTCCACGCTTTTGGAGTTCACGGAAGAAAAAACGGATACTTTGCCCAACTCCGCGCTGCCGCGGGCGGTGATTTTTGTTCCCGGGCATGGCGATGTGGGGAACGCGGAAGACGTGCAGGACTTTCAGGGATACCTTACCTGGCTGCGCGGCGCGGTGAAGAAAGGCGTGGACGCGAACAAGAAGGGTGACGCACTGGTCGCTGCGGTTTTGCCGGAGCTCACGGAGAAATACGGTAGCTGGGAGTTTTTTAAGGAGTTTTCGCGCTCGAATATTCTGGATGCGGGCGCGGAGATTGAAGGCACGAAACGCGTTCCAGTCGCTCAGAAAAAGTGAGGAATCATGCTGGTCTCTTTCCGTTCCTGTGGCCCCAAAGATCATAAGGCTCTGCTGAAACTGGTGATTGCGTACAACCGGTTTGAGAGGATTCGCGCTCATCGCCAGTCGCTGAGCCAGGGGCTGGATGTGTTGCTGAGAAACCCCTCGCAGGGGAAGATGTGGCTGATGGAGAATCATAAGAAGCCGGTGGGGTACGCGCTGCTGACGTATAACTTTGAGCTGGAATATGGCGGCGCGGAGGGCGTGTTGCGCGATTTATTTGTGGAGAAACGCTTCCGCAATCAGGGGATCGGGTCGCTGGCACTTTACGAAATTGAAGATTATTGCCGGGAACGCGGGATGAGAGCGTTCCAGCTGCAGCTTCCCCGGCGCAACAAAGCGGCCGCAAACTTTTATCGCAAGGCGGGCTTCCGCGAACTGCCGCGGCGCGTGATGTTGATGGAGGTCCGACCGGAGGAAGTGGTGCAGGCGCGGCGGGCTAGCGCAAGTAAGCGTCGGTGATGTACTGCTGCACCATGCGCTGGGTGTTAAAGAAAGAGCCGTTGATGGCGATGGCGTGGCGCATGACGTCGAGGTAACGCTCGCGGCTGCCATAATAGAGCGGAAGAATCACGCCTTCGAGTTTTGAGTAGAGGCTCTCGGCATCGTAAGCGTTGTCCACTGGGGTTTCCGGGCCGGGATCGCCGCGATGGGCTTCGCCGATGGACCATCCAGTGACGCCTTCGATGTTGCCTTCCACCCACCAGCCGTCGAGGATGCTCAGGCTCGGCACACCATTCAGCGCCGCTTTCATGCCGCTTGTGCCCGAGGCTTCCAGCGGATACTGCGGCGTGTTCAACCACAAATCTCCGCCGGCGGTGAGCTTCCCACCGAGGTTCAGGTCGTAGTCATCCAGAAACACAATCGTGATTGCTTTCTTGAGAGCTTTCTTGGCTTTGAAGATTTTCTTGATGATGTCTTTGCCGCCGCCATCGCGCGGGTGTGCTTTGCCTGCGTAGACGATCTGGAAGGGTCCAGCGTTTTTTGCGATCTGGCGCAGGCGATCGAGGTCGCTGAGGATCAGATCGGCGCGCTTGTAGCCGGTGGCGCGGCGGGCGAAGCCGATGGTGAAGGCGTCGGGGTCGAGCTTTAGCCCAGTTTTTTTGCGGACTGTTTCGAGCAGGTCGTGTTTCGCAAGAAGGTGAGCGGCCCAAACTTCTTCCGGAGGCAAACCAAGTGCACCGCGGAGGCTGTAGTTGTCTTCACGCCAGGACGGGATCATGCGGTCAAAAAGATCTTTGAACGAGGGAGAGGCCCAGGTCGCAGCGTGAACGCCGTTAGTGATCGCCTCGATCGGAATGTTCGGGAACATTTTTCGGGAAACTTCGCCGTGCAGCTTGGCCACGCCGTTTACGTAATTGCTCAGACTTAGCGCGAGATAGGTCATGTTGACGGAGGCGCCGCGCCGCGCTGCTTCCACCATGTCCGGGTAATTTTGCTCGACCTGCAAAACGCTGCGGACGAGATCAGCGGAGGAGGCGTCTTTCACGTCGAAGAACCGATTCTGGTCGGGGAACAAGCGGGTCATGTATTCTACGGGGAATTTGTCGTGGCCGGCGGGCACCGGGGTGTGCGTGGTGAAGACGCATTTGGCGCGCACTCGCTCGATATCTTCTCCCTTAACGGATTGGCGGCCTGCCTGGTTGGCCTCCTCGCCCAACAATTCCAGGGTTAGCAGCGCGGCGTGGCCTTCGTTCATGTGATAGCGCATCAATTCATTGTGTCCAAGCGCGCGGAGCATACGCACGCCGCCGATTCCGAGCAGGACTTCCTGCGAGAGACGGTAGTAAGGATCGCCGCCGTAGAGTTGGCCTGTCAGGTCGCGATCGCGCTGGTCGTTCGAGGGAAGGTCCGCGTCCAGAAAATAGACCGGGACTTCGTAGCCGCGAACTCCTTTGACGGTGTAGCACCAGGCGCGCAGTTCGACCTTGCGGCCTTCGAGAGTGACCGAAACGCGCGGCTCTTCTTCCTTTAGGTGCTTCTCAACCGCCCATTCGACGGATTCTTCCGTCTGGGCGCCCTCTTCGGAGAGGTGTTGGCGAAAATAACCTTTGCGGTAAAGCAGAGAGACAGCCACCATCGGCAACCGGATGTCGGCCGCTGCACGAATCGTGTCTCCCGCAAGAACTCCCAGCCCCCCGCTGTAGGTGGGTATCTGGTTTTCCAGGGCAATTTCCATCGAAAAATAGGCGACAAATCGGTTTGGTGAGTGCGCTGCGCTCGCCATCGTTCCGGGATCTCCATCCGGCGCGTTGAGTTGCGCCGCCACATGTTCCGTATTTTCTTCGGTAGCCATATTGTCCGGGAAGGTCTCCTCTCAAGCAAGGATGGACATTACTTTGCGTTCCAAGCCGTAGCTTGACGGCGGAGATGAGGATTGTTCGCTATAATTCCTCTCCATGAGCATGATCCTCGATGGGATCCGAGTTGTCGAACTCGCGGAAGCCTTGGCTGGCCCCTATTGCGCGATGCTGCTTGGGGACCTGGGCGCCGACGTCATCAAGGTCGAGCGCAATGCGGGTGGCGACCAATCGCGCGGCTGGGGGCCCCCTTTTGTCGGCACAGAATCCGCCTATTATCTCGCCACCAATCGGAACAAACGGTCGATCACTCTGAATTACGACCATCCCCTTGGTGGAGAAATTTTACAGCGTTTACTCTCCACCGCCGACGTTTTTATTTGCAATCAACCATCCAAGCTTTCGCTGCAGCGCCGGGGAATCGATCCGGAAACGTTGCGGGCGAAAAATCCGCGGCTGATTTACTGCAGCATTTCGGGATACGGGTTTAGCGGTCCCAAAGCGGAACAGCCCGGCTACGATATCCTCGCTCAGGCCGAAGCAGGAGTGATGAGCTTTACGGGTGAACCTGGGGGCGGGCCGCTGCGTTTTCCCATCGCCATCGCTGACATGACCACAGGGATGTATTCGGCCATGGGCATCCTGGGCGCGCTATTCGCGCGCGAACGGAGTGGGAAGGGCGACTACCTGGACATGGCGCTGTTCGATTCGCAGTTGACGTGGCTGGCAAACGTCGGCAGCAGTTACTTAAATGCAGGTGTGTCCCCGCACCGCTGGGGCAATGCTCACCCGAATATCGTGCCGTACCAATTGTTCCGGGGAAATGACGGACGTTATTTTGTGGTTGGAGTGGGCACACAAGACCAGTGGCGCCGACTGGTGGAGATTCTTCGCGCGGGGGAACTTGGAAGCGACGCGCGGTTCGCGAACAATGCCGCGCGGAATCAAAATCGTGAACAACTGATCCCGATTCTTCAGCGGCAATTTGATTCCCTGCCGAGTGGCGAATGGCTGGCCAAGCTGAAGGGCGCCGATATTCCAGCGACTCCCATCCAGACGGTGAGTGAGGCCCTGGGCGATTGCCAAACCCAGGCGCGCGGGCTGGTGGTCGAGATGGAGCACCCCACCCTGCAGACCGCGCGGAGCATCGCCAACCCCATTCGATTCAGCGAGCAGGCCATCGTCTATCGATTGCCGCCGCCCCTCCTCGGGGAGCACAGCAAGAGTATTCTTGGCGAGCTGGGATACTCCGATTCTGAAGCTGTGGCGGCACTGAAGGAGGCTTGCCGGGCAGGTTCCTGATTTTAGCATTATACTAATTAATAGAATTTCTTCTTGACGCCGTTACTAATTCAATAAGATACTCCACTTGCCAGCCCTTGCGTGCACTCCGCGCAGAGCGCCCGCAGTTAGATTGACGCTTGCATCCGAGGTGTGTCATGGCGACCCACGTCCTGGAACCTTCGCCAATTGCATTCCGAAACTTCAATGTCTGCCCACATTGCGAATGGAATGGCGAAGAGGCGTTGCTCTCGCGCTTGTCGGAGGGCATCCCGATGATCTCACGCTCTGATGGCAGGAATTTTCACCTCCTGCTTGCGGATCGGCCGCTGCCCTACCCGGCGGAACGAGGCGGGGGTCCCACACAAGAGGTTTCGGTTTGCTTCTGGTACTTGTACGGCGCCCACCGGGATCAAACGAAAAGCACAGTGGTCCTGTTTGGGGATACGTTCGGCCCCAAAGCCAATATTTTTCGGCAAATTGATTTTATTGCCGACCTCCTTGCCGATGAACTGTTGCGCCGCCGGAGCCTGGCGGTTTTTTACAATATCCAAGGCAATGAAATCCTGGAATTAGCATACTGATTTCTGTTCCTGCAATTTAGTTGTTGGCATGGCTGCTCCAGCCGGGCCGATTCTCTGCGCATTTGACCTTTTTCTCCACGCAAGATAGAAACGTAGGCCAGCGGCTCCACGCGGATCTGGCGTGGCGCGTCGAGCGGCTGGCACCGCCCATGCGAAAAAAGATTCCACAACTCGATGCCGTCCGCGGCATTGCCATCCTGGTCGTTCTTGTGCACAACCTCAACGGGTTCTCTTCCCCGCCTTTGTCGTTGATTACGAAGTACGGCTGGATGGGAGTGGACCTCTTTTTCGTTCTGTCCGGGTTCCTGATCACCGGCATTCTGCTGGATTCGAAATCGTCGGAGAATTATTTCCGGAACTTCTATGCCCGGCGTTGCCTGAGAATCTGGCCGCTGTATTATTGCGTGCTGGCGCTGATGTTTGTGGTTGTGCCGCTGGCGCTTCCGCAAGATGCGGCGGAACTTTTTCGACGATCCTCGCCCTGGTGGTCCTACCCGTTTTTTCTGCAGAATTTTTTCGTAGCTGCGCCGGCGCTGGCGGTGGGGCCGCTCGGTGTGTCCTGGTCGCTTGCGGTGGAAGAACTTTTCTACCTTGTCTGGCCGTTTTTCGTCAGGTTTCTCTCGATGGGGCGCTTGCAGTTGCTTGCGTGGACGGTACTTCTCTTCTCGCCGGGGCTTCGCCTGTTCCTTCTTACCCGGCACTGGATCATCTATTCGAATCCGTTTTGCCGCCTGGACGGGATGATGGCCGGCGCACTGCTGGCAATTCTGGTTCGGAAATCCGGATTTGCGCCGGGCCGGATCGTGAAACTTACGTGGATTGTATTTCTGTCTGCCGTCCCGTTGGCAATAACGACTGCCATGTTCGGCTTACAGTGGCTGGCTTTTTCGATGGCGGTCCTGGCATCGGCTTCATTCGTGTATCTCGCATTGTTCGAGAGCAACACCTGGTTTCGGGCACTGCTGACGAACCGCTTCCTGATGTTCAGCGGCACGATCAGCTACGGGCTGTACCTGCTGCACAAGATGCCGGACGATGTTTTCAAACTGCTTCATTGGAAGGAAGCCCACCCGGTGGCGGGGTTTTGGGTGGCGGTCGTGATTTCCTATCTGCTGGCCATCGCTTCCTGGAACTTTCTGGAAAAGCCATTTCTCGGGCTGAAGGAATCCTTTGAGATCAAGCCGAATGGTAATTTGCAATCGAGCGTCTCTTCGCCCGTGGCGAAGGATTCCGGGACGACTTGAAGGGTTTCGAGTCTTTCCGGTTCAGTTGTTGCCCACGGCCACCCAGGCGCGCGTTCTGGAACTCCGTTCGATCGCTTCGCAAAGAACCATCTCGTCGTTTCCGGTTTCGAAGGTCGGGAAAGTTCGCGGGGCTTTCAGGTCGCCTGCTTCGATGTAGGCGTAAAAATCGCGGAAGAGTTGCACGAACGTGTCCGGGTAGCCTTCCGCGTGACCGCCAGGATAGGCGGCGTAACGGCGCGCCTGCGGACTCAAAAGCGCCGGATCTTTCGGTAGTTCTTCATTCGCGCGATTGCGGCGGCCGATCCACAGCGTGCCCGGCTCCTCCGAGTTCCACGCCAGCGAGCCTTCGGTGCCGTCGATTTCGAACCACAAACGAGCGCGGCGCCCGGCGCTTACCTGCGACACAGTCATCGCGCCGCTCAAATCACCTTCGAGATGAAACAAGACCGATGCGTAGTCGTCGGTCTCGATGGGGAAGGGATCGGCGTTTGAGAGGTCCGCTTTCTGAAAAGTTTCCACGCGGCCGCGGGGCTTTTGACGAACCGGAATCACCGTCACGAGATCGGCGCAAAGCTCCGTCACCTTGCGGCCGGTGATCCATGTAACGAGGTCCAGCCAGTGAGTGCCGATGTCGGAAACGGCGCGGAGCTGGCCGCCGAGCTTGGGATCGAGCCGCCAGTTCCAGTCATTCGGATAGAGTAGCCAGTCCTGCAAAAAGCTGCCATGCGCAAGCTTGGGATGGCCAATGGCGCCTTTTTCAACCAGCGCGCGAGCTTCCTGGCAAAGCGGGTAGTAACGCAGGTTGTAGGCAACGCCGCCGACTTTTCCCGTTTCACGGGCGAGTGCGACGAGGAGTTCCGACTCGGCCGAATCCAGCGTCAACGGCTTTTCGCAAAGGACGTGTTTTCCCGCGCGCATCAGGCGGCCGGCTTGCTCGAAATGCAGATAGTTTGGTGTGCAGAGGTGAACGACGTCGACGGCGGCGTCCGCAGCGAGTTCGTCGAGCGACGCGTAGGCGTGTTCCAGATGGAGGGATTTACAAGCCGCGGCGGTGGTCTCACTGCTACTTCCCAGCGCGCCGCGAACCGGAATTCCAAGCCGCCGCAAAGACTCCACGTGCGCCTTGCCGACAAATCCAATGCCAATCACGGCGGCGTTCAGCTTCATATGTTTGACTCCCAAAATCCGGTGCGTTCACGGCCCGAGAGGGTGCGGATGCTTTCGGGATTATAAGGAACATGCCCGGGGGAGTCGACTCCGGAAGTGAAATGGGATGGAGCCCGACAGACGGCGAGGAGCGCGACACAGCGGCTCTGGCCTCACAGGCGAGGAGAATGGGCTGGAACTAGGCGGTGCCCGCCGAGGACTTGCGAATTTTCCCCGGCAAACGCTGGGGCATGAGAATTCCGGGCGCGCGAAATCCGTACTGTGCGAATCCTTGGCGCGATCCTGGAAACGTCACGGGTGGATTGGCTCTGGGTGTCGCGTGGCTCGCCTGTTTCTGCTTGTAGAGAGCCTGGTCGGCTTGAGCGAGGAGTTTCTTGAGTGAGGAGCGCATCTCCGCCGCGTAGCGAGTCATGCCCACGCTGAGAGAGAGCGGGTAATGGGTGTTGTTGGCGGCGAGTTCCGCCATGTTGTCCTGCAAGCGCCGGGTGATCGTGTCGGCAGTCTGCCCGTACTCCTCGATCACGAGCGCGGTGAATTCGTCGCCGCCAAAGCGGCCAGTAATGTCGGAATTGCGAAAAGTGTTTCTGAAAATTTCGGCGATCTTCAGGAGCGCCTGGTCGCCTTCCTGGTGGCCGAACTGGTCGTTGATTTGCTTCAGATTGTCGAGGTCGGCAAAAAAGAGGAGAAGGTTCTTTTTCATGCCGTGAGCCAGCCTCATACGCTCGCTGCCGAGGAGCAGAAAGCCGCGCCGGTTATAGAGGCCGGTGAGTTCGTCGGAAATCGCGAGGTGCGAAAGTTCCGATTCCATCTGACTCTGGCGCAGGCCGCAGCGGAGGATGCGGGCCAGCTTTTTCAGGTTCAGGCGGAGGTCCTCGTTTGTTTTTGCGCCGTTGCCGGTGGCTGCACCGGGCAGAACGAGGCCGTGTTGACTATTGGGCAGCACCAGGACGGGCGTGTTGGAAGCAATCTCGCGCACTCGCTTAAGGTTTGCCGAGAGTTGCGCGCTGGAATCACCCGAACGCAGAAGAAGGATTGGCGGCTCTTCGGTTACAGTAGAGAGAACCTCCTCGAGCTCGTCCATCTTCACCAAACCACATTCGAACGATCCTCCGTCGCCGATGGTTTTTTGTAGGAAACGCGCATCTTTGCAGCCGTCCTCGAGCAACAACAGTTTGAGCGGCTTGGCGTTCATGGCTTCTCCCCTACGGGGTTTACCCGTGCATCTCTAAATTCTGGTCGGATAAGCGGGCTGTTTTTCCATCGAGGTCATACTCGCGGAGTTTTCGCAGCAGCCCTTTGTAGCTGATTTGCAGGCGGCGGGCGGCGGCCTTGCGATTGAACCGCGTTTCCTGGAGCACTTTTTCAATGGCTGGTTTTTCCGCGTTGCTTTTCACTTCGCGGGCGATTTTCTTCAAATTCGTCACGGAGGATTCAGCGGGCGAATCGATTTCGGAGGCGTGCCCGATCATCACCCTTCCGGCGCCCTGCAGTTCCTGAAGGGAGCGTTCCTCGTCGCCCTGGATCAGGAAACGCTGTGTGAAGCTCTGCAACTCGCGGATATTTCCCGGCCAGGAATATTCCAGGCAGGCGGCGACGAGCCGGTTCGAAGGGGGAACGACCGGGCAGCCATACAGTCGGGCAAAGCGCCCGATGAAATGCTCCAGCAAAACAGGAATTTCCTCCGGCCGGGAGCGCAGCGGCGGGATTCGAAGAACGAAAGTATTTAGGCGGTAATAGAGATCCTGGCGCAAAGCCCCGGATTTGAGCGCTTCGTGAATGTCGACGTTGGTGGCGGCGATAACGCGGGCATCCACTTTGAAGGGAGTGTTTCCGCCCAGACGGCAAACGGATCTGTCCTGCAGAACGTGGAGGAGCTTGGCCTGCAGGGCGGGAGAAATTTCGCCGATTTCGTCGAGCAGGATGGTGCCGGACTTGCAAATTTCGAATTTCCCTGGGTTGCTGCGTACAGCTCCGGTGAAGGCGCCCCGCTCGAAACCAAAGAGCTCGCTTTCCAGCAGCGGACCCGGCAGCGCGGCGCAGTTCACTTTCAGGAAAGGATGGTGGGCCTTTGCGGAGCGAGTGTGAAGAAAACGCGCGACAACTTCCTTGCCGGTGCCGCTTTCGCCCAGAATCAGGACGGGGATGTCGTAATCGGCGATTTTCTCAATCTGCCGGCGGATGGAAAGCATGGCGCGGCTCGACGCCACGAAGATCGAACCGTCGTTGAGCACCTCCGTTTGGCGGTGCAATGCGTGTTCGACGGTGCTGCTCGGAGAAGCCTGCCAGTCCTCGGCCGGTGCAAGAAGCGCGTCCCGGTAATCGCTGCGGACACCCTCGGATCGTTGATCCCCGGACTGAAGTCTGATCGACACTTTGCATCCTCCTTGGACGCCTTGTTCACCGCACCCCGGTCCCGATTTCCCCCACCGGGAAAATCTACCCACAAGACCAGGGGGCGGTGCCCAGCCCGTAGCCACAATAAACTGCGCTGGAAAAACGACAAGGAGGTGGAAACTGTAAACTGAGGCAGGTAAACACCCTAGGCTAGGGCCGGTCGTTAAGCAGGGGTTGCGGAAAGTACCAGCCGTTTCCGCGCCCAAATTCGGACAGGATCTGCGGGATATCGTGCCAAATAAGGCGGGTGACGGGATATTTCTTAGGCCTTCGGAGTCACCCGGCTCCAAGCGGCCCTCAGCGGGGCAGACTCCGCGGCGTCAACCATGCTGGTCAGGGGAATCACTGAGATTGGGAAAGAAGTTTGGTGAACCGGGGAGGACTCGAACCTCCAACCCGTTGATTGCATCCCGAAACGCTAAATATTCAATGTTTCAAGCGGTTTCCTCGTTTCGGTGATAGCAGGAATAGGTAGTTTTAGGCGTAGTTGTTACCAAGGATGTTATTAAGTTTCTCGAGAAAAGAATTCCTCTTCAAGACCCAGGTACCCAAAACCGGAACGTGGGGCATCCTGCGCGTTATTTTGATTTGGGAATCAGACGAGAGCCCACTTATTCGATTGATGACGGGCGTTTAAGAAAGTCGATTACTCTCCGAGTCACCGTCCCGTCTTTGTTCCCAGGACTCGGGCTGCGTCGCTGTGGCCTCCAAGCTCGGCCACTTCGAGTGGAGTTTGACCGAATTCGTTTCGTACGTTCGTATCGGCGCCGAGTTTCAGTAGTTCAGTAATCGAATCTGACCGCCCTTTCAAGGCCGCTTGGTGCAACGGTGTATTGCCGAGGTCACCCGGGGTGTTGATCCTGGCTCCGCATGACACAAGGGTCCTAATATCGTCGACTGCCCCGGTTCGGGCGGCTATGTGCAGTAACGCGTTGTCTACAGCACCCGGCTGATTCGGGTCAACAACCTCAATCCCCAGAAATTCGGGATGAGAGCGATATTTTTCTACAACAGCAGCTAGCTTTTGGTCCATTAGCATTTACCCTTGCCTGTACCTGTACAGTTACTATTATGTTTGTCTTTCAATCTTTGCAGACGGCGGGTGGCTCACCCATTCCCGAATTTTAGCACGTCAAGTTAGCAGACACTTGTGGGCTGTAGACAATAAATAATAGACTCCCCCTCCTGGGTGGCCTACCCTTTCGGTTTTGGAAAGGGTGGGCCCCTCTTCTCCCCGATGCCGAGAAATCTAAAACGCATCACCGGGTTTGGCGATCTGCATTTCATCACCTTCTGCTGTTACCAGCGACGGCCGTTTCTGGACTCCGTTCGAGCCCGCAATCTCGCCGTCAGCGCCCTCGAGCAAACGCGGGCGCGTTACGGCTTTGCTCTCGTTGGCTACGTCTTCATGCCCGAACACGTCCACCTGCTCCTTAGCGAGTCCGGCACCGCAAGCCCCGCCACGATTATCCAGAGTTTCAAGCAGCGAATCTCCCGCGCCCTCCGTGCCGGAAACCGCAAGCGCCCAGGTCAACTTGCCTTTCGCTTTCCAGGGCGAAGCCCCGAGTTCCGCCGGTTCTGGCAGCGCCGCTATTACGATTTCAACGTCTATTCCCGGGCAAAGATGAACGAAAAGCTCCACTACATGCATGGAAATCCCGTGCGGGCGAAGTTTGTGAAGCATCCCGGAGATTGGCCGTGGAGCAGTTGGTGCCACTACTATCGAGGCGAAGGCCTGTTGCGAATGGATCCTTGGGGATGAGGAAAACAGCAAGATGGGAACACGCGAGCAGCGAAGAGAGGCCCACCCTTTCCAAAGCCGAAAGGGTAGGCCACCCAAGAGTTTCCAGCACGGTCAGAAGGAGTACAGGTCTAGTTGGGTGGAATTAGAATCGTTAGGAATAGGAAAGAACTGGTGAACCGGGGAGGACTCGAACCTCCAACCCGTTGATTAAGAGTCAACTGCTCTACCATTGAGCTACCGGTCCACGGGGAAACTATTATTTTACACAGTCTGAAATTTGTTGTCGACTCTGACCTGGGCGAAATAAATTGAAAATTGATTCGCGGGCTGGCGCGCGTTGCGCCGCTCTGGGGCAAATTTGCGCTACCTGGCCCGCAGCACCACCGCCAGATCCCTTGCTACCTGCTTGGCTTTCGAGAGGTCCTGCGGGTCGAAGGAGATTGCCGAGACGCGGGGGTGGCCGCCGCCGCCGTATTTTTCCGCGAGCGTTGCAAGATTCTGGTCGGCAGTCACCTGGTTCCAAGGATTCGTGCCGAGCGACACCTTGGCGCGCACCGGCGATGCGCTTACGCTGATCGAATAGACGCTTTCCGGGTGCAGCAGATAGGGGATGAACTTGTTGTAGCCTTCGAGATCCAGATCACTCACGTCGAAAAACACCACGCCATCTTTCGATTCGCAGCGTTCGCGCAGGATTTCGATGGATTTGCGGTGGCGCTCCAGCAGCGGCCCCAGATACTTTGTGACGACCGGGAGCTTGACCATTTCGGCGAGCGGGCGATAAGCCAGCTCGGTGATCAATTGCGCGGGCACTCCGTTGTCGGGCGCGGCCTCGATCACCAGGGCGAGCTGCGGCGCGGGTTCCGTCAGCCCCGTGGCCGATTGGGCGGTGGGAAATTGCGCGCCATCAATGATGTCGCCCCAGTGGATCAGGTCGGCCAGCGGCTTGGTGTTGAAGCCGAACTTTTCCTTGGCCACGGTGGCGATCAATTTCGTGCAGGATTTGTATTCCGGGTCGTAGAACATGTGCGGGCCGGGAAAGCGTTTGAAATACTCGGCGTCGGCCGGGGTCAGGAAGGCGCTCTGGTGATGGTCGAACCACCAGGTCACCTTGGGAGAATTGGAATATTTGAAATCAACGATGGCGTTTTCGTCGCCGTCGAAGAGGCCCTCTTCCCACGGGTGCTTGGCCTTATGGGTCATCCCGCTGAAGTGAAATTCGGCCTTGGGATCAAAGCATTCCCTGTAAAAGCGGTAAAAAAGCGCCGCGGAAGCAGTGCCATCGAAACAGCGATCATGGAAACACAGTCGGACCTTGGTCATAGAGAATGGGTTTGCCCCACGTCTGCCCGGGTGCGGCGGCAGAGGGGAGCAAAGCTCTAAACGATGGACGGGTTGTGAATGAAAGTCAAGCGCAAAGCAAAGAGAGCAAAATTCTTGACGGACGAATTTTCACCGGCGTGCGGCGAACGCGCGGTCCCTGCCCCTGCCGGGACGCAGCGTAAATTTCAGCTGGAAAAAAGGAGCTGCCGACAAGACAGTCTGCAGGTCCACGTCGTCCATGTAACGGCGGCGGGGAATGCGCCGCGCCAGGAGTGCGAATTCCAGCGGTTCCCTGCGGAAGGGGTAAGGGTCCAGTGTGAACTCGTTTCCTCCGGCGGCGCGCAACTCCCAATCCGCCTCTTCCCCGTTGTCGTTCATGGGGACGCCTTCAATCGTGGTGTCGTGGTCGGCACCCAGGCAGAAGTAGAGAGACAGACGATCCAGCGCTGCAAGCCTCTGGATATTCGCGGTGATCAATTTTTCGTCGGTAAAATCTTTGGTGGCCGAGTCGTTGCGCAGGTCTACTTTCAAACGCAATTGCTGCAGGCGGAGTCGCTGCACAAAATCATTCGCATGTTGCTGTTCCTGCGTTTTCACATACTTTGCGGAATAGCCTGGCATGGTCGCCTTGGCGCGGTCATAGAGGCCCATGCAGTGGCTGGCCACGAGCAGGCCGGCGTACAAATCCGATTTCACCACCCGGTCGATTCCGCGCTGGTAAAGCAAAACGTGCTCGTCGGTCGGGACGCTCATGAAGGAGTAAGGCGCGAACGATTTGGGATCCACGCCAGGCGTCATTTCCCATTCCTGCCAGCCGTTGTCGTGTTCGGCTGCGGCCAGGCAAAACGACGAAAAAGGCTCCGGGCGGGGGAAAACGTCATTTCCCCATTCGCGGGCAAAAAAACCGGAAAGGATGGCGTGGTCCGTCTGCCGGATGACCAACATCGGGTCGCTAGTTTGCTGGACGATCATGAACTCGGGTCACCGATCTGCCAATCCGCGGGGAGTTCCATTATCCTCCATATCAAAGGGCACAGGGAAGGGGTATTCCAGCACAACCACCCGGCGCGGCTATGGCCAAAAAGCCGCATTACCAAGTATCATTTATTTTGCCGGCGCGGGAGTGGCGGAACTGGCAGACGCAGTAGCCTTAGGAGCTACCGGACGCAAGTCCTTGGAGGTTCAAATCCTCTCTCCCGCACCAAATCCTCCGAAGGAGGATTTGCCCTGAGCGCAGCCGAAGGGCTCTCCTCTTCTTTCTTCCCCCGTTAATACCCTTCTCCTTCGCGAAGCCCCTGTCTGTTAATTCGAATTCCCGAAACCCCTCGCGACCTGTGGCCCCGGCAACTCCGGGATATTCGCCTGCCGCTCCAAGTCTACAAAATCCGGGCGCGACCGAATCGCGCCAAACACCGGCTCGATCCGAAGATAAACCATCCAGGAGCTCCGCTGGGCCGCAGCCTCGCTCAATGCGCGCACAGCTTCCGGCTTTTTTTCCAGAAGGGCAAGGTATCTCGCGCGCTCGTAGGGCGACAGCACGCCCGATTCGACGTAACCCTTCACAGCAGCCTGATACCGAGCGGAAGGATTGGCTCCCTCCACTTTCTGCAGCAGATGCTCATGCCCGAACAAACGCATCAAATTCTCCAGTTCGGTTGTCGCTTGTTCCGTCTTCCCTTCCATGGCATAGGTGATCCACAGTTTCTGCCTGGCGGGAAGAAAGCCGGGGTCCAGCTTTAACACTTCCAGATAGGCTTTCTCTGCCTTCGCGTAGTCGCGCTGGAAATAATGGAACCAACCGATGTTGGTCCGAATGATCATGGAGAGCGGGTCAAGGGCCAGCGCTTTTCGCATTTGCTCGTCGGCGCCAGCGAAATCGCCTCGGCAAGCGAGTAGCACGGCATAGATGTGATGGGTGTGAGCGTTGTTTGGATTCAGCGTCAGCGATTTCTGGAATTCGTCCTCGGCCGTTTTCCAGTCCCAACTGTATTTCCACAAGGCAAACGCCAACGCCGCGTGCGCCGAGGCTAACGAAGGGTCCAGCTCGAGCGCGCGGCGTGCGGCGGCCTCGGCGCTTGGCCCGGCCTGGCTGCCGGGTATCTCATCGTAATCGCCGAGCAGATTGTAGGTGATCGCTTTCCCGGCGTAGGCACCGGCAAAGTTGGGATCGAGTGAGATGGCGTCGTCGAACTGCTCGAGGCTTTTCTGCAGCTCATTGTTGGTGCGGTGGTTGTTCAGGTCGTGCATGCCGCCAAGATAGGCCTCGTAGGCCTGCACGTTGACCGCATGAGACTCGTCCCGCCGGTGCATGTAATTGGGCGTGAGAGCAACTTCGATTCTCCGCGACACGGATTGGGCCAGATCGTCTTCCAGTGAAAGGATGTCGCCGGTGTCGCGTTCAAAGGACTGAGCCCAGAGGTTACGGTCGTCACCCGTTGAAATCAGCCGCGCGTTGACCCGCACCCTGTTGCCGGAGCGTGCCACTGTCCCTTCCACCACCGCGTCGACGCCAAGCTCCTGGCCGATTTTCACCAGCGGCTGGTAGTTTTTTTTGTAATGATTCGCGGAAGAGCGGGAAATCACTTTGACAGCGCCAATCTGGGCCAGATCGGTCGTCACCGCGTCGGTCAAGCCTTCGGCGAAGTAATCCTGGCTGGAATCGCCGGAAAGATTCTCGAATGGAAGCACCGCGACGGAATGGATTTGCGCGTCGGCGCCGGCCCTTTTCAGGAACGCCGTCACCGACAAAAAGCCTACAATTACAATTACGGTCAGCAGGCCGATCGCCCCCGATTTGCGATACCGCCTCCAGCCGAGCATCTCGTCCGGAATGGCGATTACGTGAACGGCTGTTTCTGCCGTCAACCAACTAGGCTCGGCGGCAGCCGTCGGTTGTCCCTGGGCTTCCAGTTGAATGGGAGCGATAAAGCGATATCCGCGGCGGGGGATCGTTTCGATATAGAGAGGCTTGCCGGCATCGTCGCCGAGGGCCTCGCGGAGCTTCTTCACGGTGGAATTCAGGCTGTCATCTACTTCTGCGGCGGAGTGGCCCGGCCAGAGCTTTTCCTGCAACTCTTGCCGCGTGACCAGTTGACCTGGCCGCTCAACAAGAAACCAGAGTACGCGGACGGGTTGGGCTTGGACGTGGAGGCGAGTTCCGTACTTATGGATTTCGCAGGTTTCGAAATCGACCCGAAAAGGGCCAAAAGTACAAACGGGATGGGGATTCGATATGGGCATCATCGTAACCCCGGGCCTCCGCCAGCATGACAATATGTGATGTGCGGATGCTAACACGACGCAACCCCTCCAACAATTGGGATTTGCGGGTTTGGCAGAGCCAGGGAGGTGGAAATGCCACTCCCGGAACACCTTATCTTGGCGATTTTGGGGCGAGAGCATCCAGAGTTGTGCAATCGGTTGCACAGTTTGGGAATTTCGCCGTCAATCCTGCGCCTGAATTGCATACTTTGGCAGGTCAGTTTCTGGTCAGTTAAAGGTTAGCCCGGGCGACAACCCGATTTTTCTTCGAGCGGTGTCCAGTCAGAAGTTTCCACAGTTAGCTAAACCCTTGTTTGTCATTAACTTGGCGCGCGGAATGCTCTATTCCCCCACAAGTGAGCGGGCAAGCGCCCGAAAGACAAGTTGCCAACACAATAGGGGGAATCTATGAGGCAGTTTATCTTGCGGATTGTAGTGGTCTTGGCTGTGGCAAGTTTCCTGACCGTACGCGGTGTGCAAGCAGATACGACCATCAATTTTGACTTCGATCCTAGTAGCAATCCCATCCCCAGCGGAACAGACATTACCAACACCTATGCGAGCTTGGGGGTGACCTTCAGCTTCACGGCCTGCACAGCGGGGAGCGCCTGCTTTGGAGGAACTAACACTCCAGAGGCCATCGCCAGCACTAACTCTGTCTCAACTCCCAACGTGATCGGCTTCGCGTCGCTCCTCGGCGGTGTGGAAGCCCAGAGCGGGGGCATCCAAGCGAATTTCAGCAGCCCTCAGACTTCGGTGAGCATTGATGTTCAAACTTTTTGCAACGGGCAGGATTTTACGTGCTTCACCAACTCCGATGCAGCCTATTTGGCCGCGTACACGTCGGGCGGCGTACTTGTGGGCACGATGGCCCTGTCTGCGCTCTCGGGTGACGGTGCTCCCGAACAGCTGCTGTCGGTAAGCGGCCCAAGCATAGCTTATGTACAATTTGGCACTCTTTTTGGCGATTCGGAATCGCAGATCGGATATTTCGACAATCTGACTTTTGGTCCAGGGTCTGGCGGCGGAACTGGAGGGGGAGGTGGAAACACTGGTGTGCCGGAACCCAGCACACTACTCCTCAGCTCCCTTGGATTCGCAGCTTTGGCGCTGAAGCGGTTCTGGGCCTAAGCGGGACTCAACATCTTCAGCATAGCCCGACAGCCAACACTGGCACCTGCATGGCCCCTCATCGGGTGCCAGCGTTCATTTCACCGGCCTATTTGTAGGGCTGCATTCCTTGCGCCTTTCGTTCGTTTGCATAACAATGATTCGTAATTGCCAGTGAACTTGGCATTGGGAGTCATCCGTTATGCACGAGCGCAGCGTTCGCGATCTCCTGAATCTTTACAATCCGGCCAATCCGCTGGAAAAAGCGTGGACGATTCCCGCTCCGTGGTATTTCGATGAACGCCTGGCGCAGCTTGAGCGCGAGAGCGTGTTTGCCGCTAACTGGCAGGTGGTTGGCCATCTGGACCAGGTGAAGGAGCCCGGACAGTTTTTTACCATCGACGTCAACAGAGAGCCGCTGGTGGTGGTTCGCAGCGATGACGGCAAGTTGCGCGCGTTTTACAACGTGTGCCGCCATCACGCCGCCGCGGTTGTGCCCGAAACACAGGGTTGCGCGAAGAATTTCCGCTGCCCGTATCACGGCTGGACGTACGGCAACGACGGCGCTTTGAGAGGCATGGTCGAGTTTGAAGGTGTGTGCAATTTCGATCGCGCCGACAATGGCCTGGTGCCGGTGCGCGTGGACACGTGGGAAAATTTCGTTTTCGTCAATCTAGACGGGCGGGCTTCTTCGCTGCCCGACTTCCTCGGCAAAGTTCCGGAACTCGTTGCGCCGCTCAAAATCACCGAAGCGCTCAAGTATTTCGACCGCCGCATCTACACGTTGAACTGCAACTGGAAGGTGTACGTGGACAACTACCTCGATGGAGGCTACCACGTGCCACACGCGCACAAGGGCCTAAGCAGCGTCGTCGAGTACACCAAGTACACCATCGAAAATTTCGAGCGCGCCTGCCTGCAGTGGAGCCCGCTCGATAGTTCGGGTGCGCTAGAATCGTCCATCGGCTCGACGCGGCAGGGCACGGCGTTTTATCTGTGGGTCTATCCGAATTTTATGTTAAACGCGTACTCCGGCGTGATGGATACGAACCTTGTTCTACCGCTCGGGGTCAACAAATGCGCGGTGATTTTCGACTACTATTTCGCCGACATCAGCCCCGCCGCCGCGAAACACCACCAGGAAAGTATCGCCGTCAGCGAAAAGGTTCAGGAGGAAGACATGGCGATCTGCGATTCGGTGCAGCGGGGCCTGTCTTCCCGTGCCTATGTCGCGGGGCGTCTTTCGCTGCGACGCGAAGCCGGAGAGCACCTGTTTCACCGCCTGCTTCACGCGGACATGACCAATGCCCTGGCTCGGCCCATGGCGGCCGACTGAGCTTGCCGATAAAAAAGAAACCCCGCCGGAAATCACCGGCAGGGTTTCTTTTCGAGAAAAATTCCCGATTACTCTTTACAGGTTGGCTGGATTTCTCAGGCGGAGTTAGAGCTTTTCGAAGAAGTGCGCCACTTTCTTGCCGGCGCTCTCCGAGTAGTACACGGTAACCTTCGCGCCCTTCTCGGTTCCCTTGGCGGTGTCCACCGCGGCGACCTTCGTGCCATGGCCGACCACGTCAAACGTGCGCTCGGTCCCGTCGGCGGCTTTCACCGTGACCGTCTTGCCGCCTTCCCCGACCTTCGTGACCACTCCCTCCATCGACTTCATGCCGTCCTTGCCGACCTTGTCGACCTCAACGGCGGTTTTTTCGGTTCCCTTCTCCGTGTAGTGGGCGACAACTTCGGAGCCCTCTTTCACTCCATGAAAGGTGTCCTTCGTGCCGGCCTCGACGCCTTCCGCGCCGCGCACGGTGGTCTTGTCCACGAAGTGGATGGTGTGCTCGGTGCCATCCTTGGTCTTCACCACGATAGTCCTGGAGGCGGCGTCTACTTTGGTGACCACGCCGTGAATAGCGCTCACAACGTCATCTGCCGCCACAGCCATCACCGCGAAAAATGCAGCCAACACAGCCACTGAAAAGAATTTCTTCATTACTGCGGACCTCCTGTTTGTCCTTGAATTGTCCTGCGATTGAAAAGGGTTCTCGATTCTGTCCCATAAAAGGTTAGCGCAAGCCTCTCGCGAAAACTACCAGAAAGACATGCACCCCTGGAACTGGTTTGTAGAGGATGGTGGACTCTGAATAGATGCAAGGATTAGGAACGACTCGCGGCTCGGGAAGAGGTTACTTTCCGGTTGAATGCGAACACCGGCACAAGAAGCTATTGCTCCACTTCCGACGGAGTGATTCACGCTAAAGCCGGCCTGCCGTTGACCGCACCGATTAGTGTTTCGGAATGCCGGCCGTGGACACCACCGCAATAGAGTAGTTCAGAGCCTCAGCCAGGTGAGCGTAAACCTGCGTGGCAAGTCCGATGTAGCCGTGAGGCATCGGCGGATCGGCCAAGGAAGCAGGAATTCAAGTTGGAATTCCGAGGTGCCGAACTGGGAAGACGGGGCTATTTTGGCATCACCGTAAAGCCGCTTATCGTTCCGTAAGGTTGATGAGTTTAGAGAACTTGTACATAAAACCAGCAAAAGAATTGTGAACCTACTGGCAGCCTGCCAGTAGGTGACCAGTCCGATTTATCTCTTAACTATTTATGACTATTGGAGTAGAGTTCCCTGCAGGAATTCGTACCCGCCCACAAGATCTTTGAGATCTAGTCCAAAAGCAAATTAGACGCGAATCAACTTAATAGATAGACGCCGAGGCGCTCTTCTTCCGCGAATTGGCATGCCATTTGCGTGGTGCGATGAGCAGGCGCAAATTCTGCCATGCCGAAGCGTCACCTACGGAGGGTCGATGAGAGGAACTACGCCTCTTCGCCAAGTCTTCCTCACCTTAATCGGGACGGTCTTATTTCTATTCGCGACAGTGAATTCCTTCGCCCGCCAACAGCCGAGCCAGGATCCTGTGCCATCTGCGCAGGGAGAAAACACTTCCAATTCGAAAGCTGCGGTTCCCACACCCGCGGCTGCGCAGGAGAAGGCCAAGACGCCTCCGCCGAAGGGCCCGGACGGGGATTACGTCGGCAGCGACACCTGCATCACCTGTCATGACGATCAGAATCGCCGGTTCAAGAGCACGGTGATGGGTAAAGTAATGTTGGGCAATCCGCATACTCCTGAGGAAGCCCGCGGCTGCGAAGCTTGCCATGGACCGGGCCGAGCCCACGTGGAGGCCGGCGGCGGGAAAGAGACCATTCCGATTCGCTTCGGCAAGGATTCGAAAAACTCCGTTGCCGAACAGAATTCCGTGTGCATGGATTGCCACGCGCGCGGCACGCACATATTTTGGAAAGGCAGCCCGCACGAATCCCGCGGCGTTGCCTGTGTGGACTGCCACCAGGTGAAGCAGGGCGTGCATCTTTCGGTGTCGTCCGACGCCCGCTACAGCGCACCGCTTTCGGACAATCAGGGCGTGAAGCTGAGGCAGCCGGAACTTTGCCTGCAGTGCCACCAGATGCGCCGGGCACAATTGCAGCGCTCTTCGCACATGCCCTATCGCGAAGGAAAGGTGACCTGCACCAGTTGCCACAATCCGCACGGCACACCGAATCCCAAGCAGCTGATCCAGAGCAGCACGAACGAAAATTGCCTGAGCTGCCACACCGAACGTCGCGGCCCCTTCCTGTGGGAGCACCCGCCGGTGCTCGAAAACTGCGCCAACTGCCACGAGCCGCACGGCAGCAACAATCCGCAACTGCTGAAGGTGCGCATGCCGCGCGTGTGCGACGACTGCCACGATAGCAGCCGCCACCCAACGCAGGCGCAGCCGCTCAGCTCCATCAAGAACTTCAACCGCGGCTGCACCAACTGCCATTCCCATATTCACGGTTCAAACCACCCGTCCGGTTCAGCATTCCTGCGATAGGAAGAGAGATCTGGAGAACATGAGAAAATCGAATGAATTTGCATTTCTGGTGATTTCGGTTCTGTTGTTGTTCCCCGCAGGAACGTTCAGCCAAGACAAGGATACCGATCATGGCAGCGTTGAATTTGGCGTGCGCTTCGCCACGGGGGATGTGTATGGGCGTCCCGATCTGCCGTTCCAGCCGTCCCTGAAAACCTCGCAATTCAACGAGTATCAGGATGTGCGCGACGGCTTTTATGTGCGGCGGTTCGACGTCAAGTTCGACAACGTGCTGCACTCCAACGAGTACTTCTCCCTGAAATCGCAGAGTACCCTCTACCATGACCAGAGCTATCTCGCGACTTTCGGAAACTACGGCAAATTCAAGGTCCAATTCCGCTACGACGAAATCCCGCATATTTACAGCAACACCACGCGCACGCTGTTCACGCAAACCACGCCGGGTGACTGGAGCTATCCGGCGCTCATCCGCCAACAATTACAGGCGGCGGTTCCCGCCGGCACGAGCCTGCAGGCGATCATCAACACCCAGGTAGTGCCGCAATCGGGTTTCATCACGCCGCAAATTGAACGCAAGGGCGGGACGCTGTCGGTGGGCTACAACCTCACCCCGCACTGGAACGTCAATGCTCTTTTCTTCCGGGAAAGCCAGAAAGGCACGCGGCCCATCGGGTTGATCATGAACTCCAGCCCGAGCGCCAGCACCACTTCCGGTTTCGGTGTCGAACTTCCGGAGCTGATCAACTATTTTAATAATTGGGTGCGCGCCGGCGTGGAATACGGCAGGCAAAGCCTCGTCGTGCAAGGAGCCTACGTCGGTTCCTTCTTCCAGGACAATACTCCCCAAATGTCCTGGGACAATCCCTTCCGGTTGACCAACGAACAAATCACCAATCCGCTCACCGGCCGCATGGCTTCGTATCCCGACAATAAGGCAAATTACCTGAATTTCGCCGCCGGCACCGATCTTGGCAAATACCTGCATGTGACCGCCAGCATTAATCCCGGCTGGCTGCGGCAGGATCAGGCGTTCCTGCCCTACACCACCAACACAGCCATCAACACCTGCGGCACGGGAGCACAAGCGTGTACTTCGCTCGCCGTGCTGCCGGCGGCCAACCTCGGTGGCGACGCGCAGACCCTGGCGATGAATTACACGGTATCGACGGCCAGTTGGAAAAACGTTTCTTTCAAAGCGAATTACCGCCAGTACGATTACAACGACAACACTCCGGTCCGCTCCTTTACGCCGGTGCAGGGCGATGCGGCCGCTCCCGCGGGGGCAACGCCGAACACGCCATTCGGCTTTAACCGCAAGGACCTGGAAGTCAGCGGCGTGTGGTTCTTCGCCAAGAAGAGTTCCATAAAAGCCGGCTACGACGCGCTATGGATGGACCGCACAGATCGTGACGTCTCGCACTCCCTCGACAACACCTTTTTCATTTCCGGCGACTGGGTGCCGATCCGCGATCTGTTGGTGCGTCTCTCCTACCGGCATTCGAACCGCACTCCCGACGCCTATCAGGACGACCAGGTCACCGATCCGACCACGGGCGCCGATGTCACCTGCACGAACACTGCCGACGTAACCTTCACGGCCGACGAGCGCTGCCATCGCCGCTTCGACGAGGCTGCCCGCATCCAGAACCGTGGCGACGCCCTGGTGCAATATTCGCCGTCCGACAAACTGACACTCTCCGCCTTTGGCGGCACGCTGCAGAACGATTACAACCAGCGCGGCGGCGTCAACAGCCCGACGCCGTTGAATTTCCTCACCGGGGCGGCGGCCACCACCAATCCGTATTATCTTTACGGCCTGTTGAAGGACATTTCCTATAACTACGGCTTCGACGCGGATTACGCGCTTTCCACCCATGTAACCGTGTATGTCGAATATTCGCGCGAGCATTATTACACCCGGATGATCACCCGCTATCGCACTCCGCCCACTGGCGTTCAAACCATCCTGACGTGCACCGGATGCGACACCCCGAATAACGACTGGCAAAGCACCACCCGCGATCCCGTGGACTACTATTCCGCCGGTGTGGACCTCTACCTGGGCCGGAAGATGTATTTCACCACCTACTACACGCTCTCCGCGGGCAAAGGCAATGTGAACTCGCAGTTCCTCGGTGATCCCACGATTCTTACTGGCGCGAACGCATTCCAGCTCACCGGCACGAACGCAGCCGTCCCCTATCCCGAGACCGTGAATCGGAGTCATGAAGTGGGTGTGATTTTCAAATACAAGCTTACGGAGAGGCTCACGCCGAAGGTCGAGTATCGCTATCAGCAGTGGGACAACCGGGATTACCAGACCACGGTGATGACGCCATACATGGGCTGCGTGAGTTCGCCACCCCCCAGCGCGCCTGTGCCCGGCTGCACGAATCCGATTCTGAACAGTTCCACCTCGCCCACGCCGGTGCCCGGCGCTGCCAGCCCGTTCTATCCCGGCTTCGTGGTGGGCGATCCTTCGGCTGCTCGCTACTTATTCCTGGGCGTGGACCAGCCGTCCTATCACGCCCACACGGTGATGGCCACGCTGGAATATCGCTTCTAAGCAAAGAGCGGCGCCTGAGGCGGGGAGTCATCCGCTGCAAAACGATTGTTTATTCTGTGGATGAAAATTTGTGCGCCGGCCGGCCGGATTGGACGCGCCGCAAACTTTGTAATTATGGGCAATGTGGCTAAGTGGCCTGTCGGCCTTGGGCTAAACGTTTCCGCATCAAAGGCAGCAACCCAATTCCGGCGAGCATCAGGGCCAAGGAACTCGGTTCTGGGGTCGTAATGAACCCAGTATAGGTGCCGGTGAACATTGGCGACTTGGTGGTGTCATTCGTACCGATGACGATGGATTCGCCAGTCTCCCCCGCGAACATCCCGGTTCCACCCGTGATCATCGTGTCGAGCGTACTGGTTGAGGTGGTCGCTCCGGTCGCGGTCCCAGTCTCGGTAAAGGTGCCGAACACGGTCCCTCCGGCAAAGACGTCGATGAATGTCCCACTTGATGTGAACATAGTCGGACTGGAGAAGATGAGGGTGCCCATGTTCGTTGAGGTGAAGTTACCAGACAGCGTGTCGACTCCGGAGCCGGTGAAGTTCGAGTCAAAAACACAAAGACAGGGGTTAGCAGTGACCGTGAAGGTGGAGTTTCCTGTGATTGTCCCGGATGTCGGTATTGAATCGGCTTGAGCCGACACGGCGAGACCGCCCATCATCACCAGGGCGAATAAGGTCGCTGCGAGTGAGCGAATCATTGCGAAGCCTCCTGGATAGACACTCGACTCCGGGTCATTTTTGGCAGCACGATCTGGACCAATCCCGGCGCGCTGAAAAGAAACGACTTGTCGACATCAGTTACTGCACGCACGGCAAATAACTGCAGAATTTGAGCAAAGTATTCCACGTTTCGTGTGTATGGGGCGCGAAGCCTAGAGTAACCTTGCCTGCACTTTTGCTGTGGATGAAATCGTGAGCGTCAGACTGCTTGATGCGCGGCGTCTGCTAACTTCGCGCTACTTCGGCGCCTGTCCACCATTAGCCGCTTGCTGATCCGGCTCTGGTTTTTGCCAACTGGAATCAGGATTAAATTCGCTTAGGGACTTCGCGATCGTTTCCGTCTTCTTTCCGAGATCCTTCTCGTAGACGACCCCGTCTTCGCTCACCAGGAAAGTTTTCACGCCGGAGGAACGGTAAACCGCGGGATATGCCACGAACGCGAAACCCGTCATTTTGCCGTCCACAAGGTAACTCTTCGCGCCACCAGGGGCGTTCTTTCCCTGGCGCGTTAGGCTATGAAAATAATAGCCGCGGAAGGGGACGGGCTCCGTGCCCCGGCTCTTGTTCTCGTCGTCAGACACGGCCTGCGCCACCAGCGGGCCGATCAGGCTCTGAGGCTCGGTTTCGGCCGCTTTCCAGTAGAGCCCGTCATGCTTGCCTTCCTCGCTGTGAATCTTTCGCGCGTACTCGTTGTGGTGCTCTGAATAATATTCCTTCTGGGCCGCCGCCAGTTGGCGGCAAACGTGGATGGCGGACACTTCGTTGCGGCCGACGCGGCGAAACAGGATTTCCTGTTTTCCCATGGCCGTGTCGAAATACCAGACGTTTCCCTTGTTCACGAGCGGAATCGGCCAGGGCCAGTTGTGAGGCCCGAGGTACAAAGTGACGGTGCCGTTCGGTTCTTTCACCAGCCGGTTCATCTCTTCATATCTCTTGGCGAAGTTGGCGCGGGCCTCCGCATCCTCGGCTTCGTCTCCCGACGAGATGATTTCCTTGCCGTCCGGTCCCAGCAGATCGAGCAAAGCCTTTTCATCGTTGCTCTTTGCCGCCGCGAACAGGGCTTTACTGGCTTCCTCCGGCGACGCAAACGTTTTCTGCCCCGCTTGCTGCGCCCAGGATGGTGAGGCAAATAAGCCGGTCAGGAGAACGGCCATAGCGGCCAGCTTCTGAAGATTGCCGCGGCCAACAACGCCAATGCTCAAATTTCCAAACCCCATCGCACTTTCCTCCTCTTCCAGATCTTGTGTTCTTCGCCGGATCATGCAACCCGCAGCCTAGTGGTGCCCGCCGCCGTGCGAGCCTCCGCCTCCACCGCCTCCGTGCGAGCCCCCGCCCATGCTGGCGCTTCCACGGGCTGAATAACCTCGCGACTCTCCGCCATGATCGTAGCCGCTGAACGCGCCGGAATGGACGTTGCTCTCTCCACGCGGTTGGGAAAACCCGCGGGCCGCGTTGTTGTTTCCTTCGAACGGCCGCGGCGAAGCGCCCGGGCGGTTGTAGACGTTCCCGTGGGCCGCGAAACTGCGATCCTGCGGCCTGAATCCGCCTCCTCCTGGTGCGCCTACGCCGCCACGTCCGCCACGGTAATACGCATTGCGGTTATAGAAGGTCGTGCTGTGGGAGTAATACCGCTCGTGGTTGAAACTTGCGTAGTGGTTATGCCAGTCGTAACCCCAGTGGCCCCAGCCCCAACCGAAGCCGCCGAAGAAGCCGATGCCGAAACCAGCGCCAAAAAACAAACTCGGTCCTCCAAACCAGATTCCGGGATAGGGATACCATCCTGGCCAGGCGACAATCCCCGGTCCGTACACGACCCATGGGTCATAGGCGGGCACGTACACGACATCAGGGGCGGCCGGTTGAATGATGATCGTGGAACCCTGCGTGGTCACGGTTTGCTGCGGTGTGGAGCTCAGGTTGCCCGCTTGCTGTGCTTTCTGGCGCATCACCTGAATGGCGTCCGCCACATCCTGCTGCTGGTTGTAATAAGCGTCGCCCAGCGAGGAGGTCCAGGAAAGGTTTTTGTCCATGTTGCCGAGTACGGAGGGAAAAGCGGCGAGGGCTTTGACGCTTGGGTCCCAGGGTTCCTGGTCCACGGCCTGCCCTAGAGCTTCGCCCTTCAGATCTTGATGGTTTTGCACCCAGCGGTCGGCCTCGACCACTTGCTCGGGAAACGTTGAGGCGGCCAGGATCTGCGCCACCAGCGAATCCGGATAGAGCGCGATCGGCGCCACCAGTTGCTGCAACTGCTCGGGAGATTGCGTTTGGTACGCGGGCCCGTCCGAGCTCTGCGCGGGTGCGGGCTGGTCTTGCGCCGCCCGGGTATCCAGGGGGCCGGCCGCGAACAGCAGCGCGAACGTCAGCAGAAGGGCGGAACCCTTCCTGCACCACGACGCCTGCGTAAAGAATGACCCGTTTTCGAAGATGTTCATGCTGATCAACCTCCGTGCTATATACCGCACAGCACCCTGCCTTATTGGATGAATGAGGCAGGTATTGAGTTTCTATTTTCTTGCACTGCCACCATATAGAACACCAAGACGCCGATTTCGTTGCGGAGTATGCCCAACTCCCCCTGCCGTTTGCAAGCCGGATTGCATCAGGGATCAGTGGGGGCGCGGGACATCCGCGCCGGCGGATTTTCAGGCGGAATCGGGGATAGTGGGTCAGTTTGAATCGTAGGTACTGACTCAGTTGGGCTTTGTTTGGTCGGTTTCAGTGGATGGTGAAGGAGGGTAACCCCAATTTTTTCCTAAGACTTTCTCTTTCAAGGCAAAGTATGTTCCGTAGGCCATCCTGGCGTTAATGATTGTGTCCATCATCACATCCACGGCGACCACTTCGCCGATCTTGGGAATGACGATAGGTTCAATGGTCGGTTGGTTTGGCTCATCAAGAATCCAGTTGTATTCATCTTCAAAGAGGATTCTGAAACCATATTGCACAAGGATTTCCTTCAAGGCCAACGGGGGAACGGGTGCTAGTGCTGGAGGCATTCGTTCATCACCTCGTGTGCCGCAAGAAGTTCAATCGGCACCTTGATCGTAATGGTTTTTTCATAGCGCGGCTCACATTCGGCAACAGCGATGTACTCCCCGGTCTTTTTGGCAACGTGCATACCACCGGCTTTTGTCATCCCGCGATCGCGAAGCACTTGGCCAAAAATGCCTTTTTCGTAGCACACGATGATGAACATTTCTGCAGCACTGATCAGGGCCTTCCTTAATTCCTCTTCGTCATGTCCTTGAGAGTACAGGCGCAGAGCCGGGATATACCCTACTAGAATCTTTGCTTCGGCATCCTTTCTCAGGCAGCACTGAAGAGAAAAATCCACTTTTATGTTGCTAGTCATTGTGTAACTCCGATACGCCGATACTGTCCCTTTCAGCGTATCACAATGGCTACATGGTGCTGCTGCAATGCCCTATCCGTCAAGCGGCCAGTGTTGATCTCTCAGCTTCCTCAAGTAACGAGACAATCTCTTCGATTGACCATACGTGATCTGCTAATCCAGCTTCCATTGGGGGCATGACGCGTAACGTCTGGTGTACCCGGCAACAGTTGTAGTGCATGAAATGAAGAGCCACGTCAGCAGCTAGGTTGTCGATCTTCTTAGAGAGGGCATTGGTCAGCCGTGTAAAACGCCGCATCTGCATGCGGCAAGTACGGCCTTGATATTCCTCGCAGGCTTTGCCGATCTCCGCAAGTAGCTTAACCACGGTGTTCTTGGCAGCTCCGGTCATGCGAACAGTTGCGCGAATGGAGTTACCCTCTGCCAGACTGGCGATGACTTGTAGTCTCTTAGACTTGCTTAGAATGTTCATAAGGGCTATCCTGCTGCCAGTCAATCGTTATCATAACAAAATTGTAATGGACAAACATGAGGATTGCAATATAATTTTTTTGCTATATAATGGCTACAGATGGCCAACCCGAACGCTCTTACCTCCGATTGCAGGAGATTGTCGGTGCTGGTCAGCTTGTTGGAGAAATATCAGTATGGATGTCAGGAAGTCCGGCGGCACGGGCAGCACTTAGGGTCAGAACAGAGAATCTTGCAAAGACCAATCGCGCCCAATGGAATAAGACGCAGTTCAGGAAGATAGAAGGCGAGTTATGCGAGATCAAATGGAAGGCGGACAACGTTCAATGGCGGGCTTTGGGGTTCGACTACGAAGGTTTCTTCGTAATGGTATCGGGGTGCACTCACAAAGGAAACACCTATGACCCGCCCGGCTGGAAGGAAACAGCCTTACGCCGAATCAAGGAGGTGAAAAATGGCCAATGGAACCGAGTTGAGTTCAAACACCTCAAAGAGGAAGAACCTAGTCAATGAACTGAAAGACCCCATCTATCGCAGGGCGTTCATTGAAGCTCATGCGAAGGATACAATTGCATTTCAGTTGCGCCAGATGCGCGAAACCCGTGGATGGACTCAGGGAGAATTGGCAGTCAAGGCTTTTGATGACCCAAAGCTGCAATCAATGGTTTCTAGATTGGAGAACCCGGATTATGGGAAATATTCGGTCACCACATTGCTCAATCTTGCCAATGTGTTTGATGTGGGCCTGGTAGTCCGATTTGCACCCTTTAGTGAAGTTGTAGATTGGGACTTGAACAAAAGTGGACCGACACTTGACCCGCCACCATTTGCTCAGGACATCGGATTAGAGGAAACACCTGTTTCGATTTGTGCC
>Ga0206993_1006_pt1 | contig 58157 bp, 36 predicted proteins | sample Alteio_BWMinCont_7_FD_153499 | JGI IMG/M metagenome (GOLD analysis project Ga0206993, IMG submission 153499) | Enriched cells from forest soil in Barre Woods Harvard Forest LTER site, Petersham, Massachusetts, United States -... | ecosystem: Environmental > Terrestrial > Soil > Temperate forest >... | reverse complement strand
TCCGAGTTGCCGAGTTGACGGGTCTTTAGAGGAGTAGCAGCAAGGGATTGCGTAGGCATAAGACTTTTGGATGCGTGAGTACGCCGCAGAGGTTCAGTAGTTAGACCGGCGTTGCCTAGAGTAGCGACCTCCGAAGGTTGCAGCCACTTTCATTAGCCAGCGCTAGCCAGTCTTCCAGGAATGCAGAAACACTGCGGGGCCCTACCGGCCACGGAGAGCGCCGTAATTGGCCTGCGAGTCATATCCCACACCAGCCTTGAAGAGTACCACGAGCGCTACTCGATCTCGACGAGGAAGCGGCCGTCCTGCATGATCTGCTCTTCCTCCACCCAGATATTGAAACGAAGTCCGACAACATCGATGTGCGTCGTGGAGGTCCAGGGCGCGCCGGTGTGCTCTCCGTAGGGATTGCCGAAGGCGATGTGGATGCCTGGAAATTTTTCGTCCTGAAGGATATTTCCGATCACGTGATCGACGCCCAGGTTGGTTCCAATAGCGAATTCACCGACGCGGTCGGAGTTTTCATCGGTGTGGGTATAGGCCCAGAATTCGTCGCGCAGCTCGCAATTGGCCGACTCGCAGGACACGATGCGGTTGGATTTGATTTCAATCGTCAGGGGTGTAGCCTGGAGCAGACCGTAGCGCGAACAAAGGTAGTCGCCGACGACTCCATCGACAACAAAAGTGCCATTGACATCGCCGGGTGTGGTGAAGATTTCTCCGCCGGGAAGATTGCCCCATTTGTCGCGAGAGATGATTCCGGATGTCTTGAGCCACTTGTAATCAGGGTTGAGATCGGCACGGATATCGGTTCCTGCGGCAGTAGTCGCGCGAATGTAACGAGCGCGGCGCACTTTCTCGATGACCTTCTGTGAAAGCCGATCGACACGCTGGAAATCGGCGCGCATGCCCTCGCACATGATCTGCGGAGTGATGTTCACCATGTGTGCATGACGCATGTGACGGCGGTTAACCACCTCGGTCATCTGCATACGAGAGCGAAGCTCATTGCGTTGCACCCCGACGGCGAAGATGCTGACGTCTGATGTTTCCAAGTCTTCCAGCACCGGCGGCGGCATATCGACAAGCGGGCGAGGAGCGAGATCTTCGAGGACAAAGGCGTTCCAGCGGCAGCCTTTCGCGGCCAGTTCCTGCGCCAGCGACGCTGCGATGGGCGACGTAGCATGGTCGGTGATCAGCGTGACTTTCTCCGAGGGCTGGATGCGCAGGCAGGTATCAATGGCAGAGTGCGCGCCGGGCAAAAACTCGGCGGGAAAAGGCAGGGCCAGAAGTGCCTGGGCCTCGGCTGAAACGGCGATCGTCATTCGTGTGCGCTGAACCTCAACATGGATATCTCTTTAAATTATCGTAAATCCCAAGTGAAAACAGCCGGAATCATGCTATTGCGCGGAGATTTCGATACCCATGAAAGAGGTATAGACGACCATCAGCAGGTTGTGCTTCGGCGAAAGCGCACTTCCCTGCCTCTCTTTACCTCGAAGGCAGCCACACGATATGGTTCGTTCAGTCCATCCCTCCCTGGAGAAAGCATGAACCTTGCCCGCCGCCGCGCCCTGCCCCGCTTTATCTCTTTCGCCCTCGCTGGCGCCCTTTTCGCAACAGCCGGCAGCGCTCAACAGGCGCAGCATTCAACCTCGCAGACAACAGCGCATCGAGCGGCGTCGGCCCAGCCACCGTTACCGAAGAACATTCCGCCAATAGCCGGACCGATCAAGGCCCAGTACGTGATGCGTTATCAAGAGATCAAAGTGGGAACAGGCGACGCCGCAGCCGCAGGTCAGATCTACACCGTGAATTACACGGGATGGCTGGCCTCAGACGGAACCAAGTTCGACTCATCTTATGATCGCGGCAAGCCGATCGACTTTCCTCAGGGAGTGAAGCGGGTAATTACGGGCTGGGACCAGGGCTTCGAGGGTATGCATGTGGGCGGAAAACGACGCCTCTTCATCCCCTATCAGCTGGCTTATGGAGAAAATGGCCGTCCGCCGGTGATTCCGCCGAAAGCCAATCTTATTTTTGATGTGGAGCTGGTTGCGGTTCGCGATCTGAATGCGCCAACGCCAGTCGTGCCGCCGGCGCAGTAGCATTTTGGCGCCCACGGCCGACCTCTAATAGATGCCAGCCTGCGTTTCCTCTGCCATGTAATCGACGACGGCCTTAAGGTCATTCGTCTCCTCGAATTTGCGGAGCTGGCGATCGGCGCCCGTTCCGGTTGCGAGAATGGTGCCGATGTAGTCGATCGCCGAACGGCATTCGAGCTCGTCAACGACCTCGTCGATAAAGTCCAGATATTCGGCGATCAACTCACGCTCTGGGACTTCGATCTGCTTTCCAAAATCGATGAGCTTGCCGTCAAGCCCGTAACGCACTGCGCGCCACTTGTTCTCCATGATGAGGGCGCGCGAGTACTGGCGGTAATCCTGATTGCGTTCGTGGAGGATGAAGAGCTTGGCCGCCGTGGCCTGAATGAGCGCGGCGATGGCCAGCGTCTCCTCGGCGCGCATGGGAATGTCGCAGACCCGCACCTCGACGGTGTTGAAGAAGGGATGCGGGCGTATGTCCCACCATATCTTCTTGGCATTATCGAGGCAATTCGTCTTAATGAGCAGCTCGATAAAGTTTTCGTACTCGTCATAGCTCGAGAAGCTGTCAGGAATATTCGTGCGCGGAAATTTGTCGAAGACCTTGGCGCGATAGCTCTTCAGACCGGTTTTGATACCACGCCAGAAGGGCGAGTTGGTGGAGAGCGCGAGGATGTGCGGCAGGAAGTACCGCATCGAGTTCATGATGCGCATGGCCGCCTCGCGATCCTCGACGCCGACGTGGACGTGCAACCCGAAGATCAGGTTGGCCCGGGCGACAAGCTGCAGGTCCTCAACCACTCGCGCGTAGCGGGGGTCGGGGTATATCTCCTGTGCGCGCCAGTCGGCAAAGGGGTGGGTAGCTCCGGCAACAAGAACGAGGTCATGTTCGCGGGCGAGTTCGATCATCTGGCGGCGAAGATCGTAGAGGTCTTCGCGTGCCTCGGCAATGGTCTTGCAGATGCGTGTGCCCACCTCCACTACCGACTGATGCATCTCAGCCTTGACGCGTTCTTCGAGCCGCCGTTTGCCCTTGGCCAACATCTCGGTGGCAATGTGGGAGCGCAGATCACGGGTGACCGGATCGATGGTCTGGTATTCCTCTTCAATGCCGATGGTAAAAGAGGGCCGCATAAGTATCTCAGGGTACAGCGGGAACTGGCCGTCCAAGCATACGCGCTTCGCGTGGAACCTTAGGCGTTACTCTACCTGATCTGTCTACTTCGCTTTAGTTTTTTTCGTCTCTTTCTTCGTATCTGTCTTTTTCGCCAGCGCCTTTTTGGCCGAGGACTTCGCGGCAGCCTTTGCCGATCCGGTCAGTAAAGCCTGTGCCTGTAAAACCGGAGTCACCTGAGCTCCCTTTGCCTTATCGATCGCCAGCTTGGCAACCGCGTCCACGATCCACTCGAAGTTTTCTGCACCTACGGAGTGCAGGTCGGCGTCGGGGGCGGGATTCATGAAGTCGATGGCATAAGGAACACCGTCTTCGACAGCAAACTCCACCGTGTTGAGGTCATAGCCCAACGCCTTGCAGAGCGTGAGCGCATCCTTCTCCACGCGCTTCAGAAGCTGTTTGTCATACGCAGGAGGATCGAGCAGATACCGCTCGTGATGAGGCCGCCGCGGATCGTAGGGCATTATATGCACCTTCTCCTGCCCGACGACGTAGCAACGAAAATATTCCTTGAAGTTCACGGCGCCCTGGAGCGTCATGCACAAGTCCCGACTCTGATCGTAAGCGTGAAAAAACTCTTCGCGATTGTGGACGTGATGCACGTCGCGCCAGCCTCCGCCATCGACGGGTTTCAGGAAGGCGGGAAAGCCAACGTACTCGAAAATCTCGTCCCAGTTAAGTGGGAATTCTAGATTGCGCATCGAGCGCTCGTTCGTGCCTTCGGGAAAATGCTTGTGCGGCAGGATGGCGGTCGGCGGCACGGCGACTCCCAGCCTCGCAGCCAGCGAGTAGTTGAAGAACTTGTCATCGGCCGACCACCAGAAGGGGTTGTTGATGATGGCGGAGCCATGCAGGGCTGCGTGCTTCAGGAAGGCGCGGTAGAAAGGGATGTCGTGTGAAATTCGATCGACGATAACCGCGTAGGCTGGAGGCTTGTCCAGGCGAACTCCGCCCACCTCTACAAATTCGGCTTCGATGCCGTCAACGTTGGTGGAGTTGATGCGCTCGACCAACGCGCCAGGGAAAGTATTTTCCATGCCGAAGAGGACGCCAATTTTCTTCACAGTAATTTCCTTTGCCGAGAGGGAATGCGCAATAGTCTGATATACCGTTCGTCGAAACCCTAAGCCACCTTAGCCCAGATGGAAGGCGGGACGCAAAAGAATCTATGAAGAACAACGAGAATGCAGTTCTCTCTTGCGTTCATCATTCTGAAACCAGGACCCGGGCGCTGTGCCTGCGCCATGATTCCGTCTGCCGCCAGATCACGTATTATTGCCGAATGATTCCGGCAGGGCGCAGCAGCATCGCTGGGTGAATGCATTATCCGAGATAATTGCCTGCCCGCCGCCGCCGAACAAAGGTCATTTTGAACGCGTAATGAAGAAAAGCAGCCCCTCCCAACCCGCTCGACCAGCACTGAACCAGAAGCCTTCACGCGCGTCGCATAAAAGGCCTGAATCAGAGCCCCAGGGCCTGCCTTTACACCAGCTGCACAGTTTCATTCAACAGAGCCAACCGCGAATGCTGCAGATGCTTTCCGAGTTGGTGCACGTCGAATCGCCCAGCAACGACAAAGCGGCCGTCGATCGAGCAGTCGCGCTGGTGGCCGGTTGGGCTGAATCTTTGCGCGGGCGCGTCAAGATTCATCACCAGCAAGAATTCGGGGATCTGCTCGAAGTACACTTCACCCCTCGCGGCGGCGGCCGGGGAGCGCCGCTGCTGCTGCTCGGCCACCTGGATACGGTCTGGGAAATGGGCACACTCAGCCGGATGCCCTGGCGTCAGGAGTCGGGCCGCATCCACGGTCCGGGCGTCCTAGACATGAAGTCCGGAGTCATCATGGCGCTTACCGTTGTGCAGGCCTTGCAGGAACTGCATGCACTTTCGCGACCGGTCATCCTCCTGCTGCATAGCGACGAAGAAGTGGGCAGTCCCTGCTCTCGCGTGCTCACCGAACGCATTGCGCGGACGTGTGAAGCTGTCTATGTGCTGGAGCCGGGCCAGGGAGACGAGGGAGCATATAAGACGGCGCGTAAAGGCGTCGGTAACTATCGCCTGGATGTCACGGGAATCGCCGCACATAGCGGCGTTGATTTCAGTAACGGACACAGCGCCATTCTCGAACTGGCCTATCAGATCGAACGTCTGCGCAGCTTTATCGATATCGAACGCGGCATCACCGTCAATCCGGGAGTCATTGCCGGTGGGACCCGCTCAAATGTTATCGCCGCTCATGCCTGGGCCGAGATCGACCTCCGCATCGCTCGCACCAGCGATGCTGCCCGTATCGATCAAAGCTTTCGCAAGTTGACTCCTCGCGACCGCACGTGCACATTGCAGATCAGCGGCGGTCTCAATCGGCCTCCGATGGAGCGCACGAAACCCACCATCCAACTCTTCAGGAAGGCTCGATCCCTGGCCGCGATTCTCGGTTTCTCACTCGAAGAGGCTTCGACAGGTGGAGGGTCCGACGGAAACTTCACTGCCGCTCTCGGCATTCCTACGCTTGATGGCATGGGTGCAGTCGGAGCCGGCGCTCATGCTCCGCATGAATTTATCGTCGTCGAGCATCTCGTGCCTCGCACCGCGCTGCTCGCCGCAATGATGCTTTGATCTGGATTCAGTCGGTTATGGAAAGAGCGACTCCAATTTTCGAATCGTCTTGAGGGCTTCGCTCAGGGCGGTTTTCCCGACCTCTTTCTCAAACTCCTTTTGCAGCTTGTCAAACGCGCTGATAACACGCAGCGCACATCTCTTTCCCTGCGGCGGCAACGCAAGATGGTAAGCACGCGCGTCTGCCGGATCGATTTTCCGTTGCAGAAGCCCTTTTGCTTCCAGAGATGAAATGCAATGGCTCACGTTGCCGCGCGTGGTACCAAAAGTTTGTGCCAGATGAGAAGGTTTAATCGGTTCCGGAGCCTCAAAAAAAATGGCCGCCAGCACCAGCCCTTCAAGAAAACTAAGACCGTCAGCCGCAAGAATGCGAGCGGCCAGCACATCAAAGCGCCGCGAAGCACGGTTGACAGCAAACATGGGGCTTTCGAGGAGGAAGGCGTCGATGCGCATCAGTTGAAATAGTTTACCTTGTAAATTATCAAGCGCAATACGAAATCAACCTTGTGGAACAGCCCGCAAACAATCAGGATTACAGGGAGCCAATCGGGCTTACAGGAGATTTCGGGCTTGGAAAGTGCCACAGACTTAGCTGATGTGTTGAAGTTGTACAGGCTTCCGTTTTTCAATCTGCTCTACCGCGCACATTCGGTGCACATTCGCTTTCATGATGCACAGGACATACAGCGCTGCTTTCTTCTTTCCATCAAAACCGGCGGCTGTCCTGAAGATTGCGGGTACTGCTCCCAGTCTGCGCATCACTCGACAGATCTGACGCGGAACCCCCTTCTCTCCGTCGCAGAAGTGCGAACCGCCGCAGAACAAGCGCGCGAGCAAGGGGCACAGCGCTTTTGCATGGGCGCCGCATGGCGCAACGCCCCCGCGGGAGAGCCCTTTGATCGAGTGCTGGCCATGGTGCGCGAGGTCAAGGCTCTGGGTCTTGAAGCATGCGCGACGCTCGGCATGCTTACGACGGAACAAGCCTATCGTCTGAAGGAGGCCGGCCTCGATGCCTACAATCACAATCTCGATACCAGTCGCGATTACTACCCCAGCATCGTCTCAACCCGCAGCTATGACGATCGCCTGGAGACAATACGGGCGGTGCGGCAGGCGGGTATCACTGTCTGTTGTGGCGGCATCCTGGGACTTGGAGAAAGCGAAGAAGATCGCTGTAAGCTCCTCTGCGAGCTCGCGCAAATGGAGCCCCAACCGGAATCTGTTCCGATCAACCTGCTGGTGCCGGTCAAGGGAACGCCTCTTGAGGCGGCTCAGCAGATTGAAACGACAGAATTGATACGAACGATTGCGGTCGCTCGTATCCTGATGCCTCGTTCGCGTGTCCGCTTATCAGCAGGACGGCTGAGTCTCAACAAGGAGGCACAACTGCTCGCCTTCTTCGCCGGGGCGAACTCGATCTTTATCGGAGAAAAACTGCTCACAACTCCGAACGTTGCCTTGGGCAAGGACAATGCGATGCTGGCGGTGCTTCAAGCATGATCCGGCTACGTTATCTCCCCGTCGTATTCCTCAGCGCGATGGTTGCGTGCGCCCAGACGTCCCCGCAGACCTCTCCCGTCAGCACCACAGTTGTTGTTCTGGGAAGTGCCGAGCCTATCAGTCAGGGAGAATCGGCCCGCTCGGTCATTGCACTGGATGCTCAACAGCATTCCCTGGCATACCAAGATACGGAGGACTATCTGCGCACGGATGCGTCGGTTGACATCCAGCAACGTGCGCCCGCCGGTGTCATGTCTGACATTTCAGTTCGTGGCGCTTCTTTCGAACAGACGCTGGTTCTTCTCAATGGACTGCGAATGGACAACGCGGAGACCTCGCACTTTAATCTCGACCTGCCGTTGCCACTTGAAACTGTCGGTACTATCAATATCCTTCACGGCGCGGGATCAACCCTCTACGGTTCGGACGCCATCGGCGGGGTCGTCGATTTCATGACATGGGCGCCAGATGCCAGCACGCTACGACTGCGCGCTGGAACCGGCAGCTTTGGAGAGAATCAGCAGGCATTTCTCGGTTCCCTCGCTGAAAAACGCTGGAGTGAAGTTGTTGCGGGAAGTCGGGATTTCTCGACCGGCTTCATTGCCGATCGCGACTACAGGACGGAAGACGCCAGCACCGAAACCAGGCTTTCAACCGCACTCGGATCGACGGATATCCTTCTCAGCGGAGACGACCGCTCCTTTGGCGCGGCTCAGTTTTACGGCAATTACAACTCGTGGGAGCGAACTAAAGGCTGGTTTGCTGCTCTCACTCAGCAGTTCAACGCTAATACCGGCGCTGCAGTGGCCTATCGTCGCCATTCGGATATTTATCTCCTTGAGCGCGACCAGCCCGACGGATACAAGAATCAGCACATCGACGATGGTTTCCAGGGAGTCGTGCGCGACCGGCGCGAGATATTTCGAAATACAACGCTGCTGTCAGGGCTGGAAGAAGTCACCGACCAGATTAACAGCACGAATCTGGGGCAGCATGGGCGAAACCGCGGAGCCGGTTATGCACTGGCTGAGTGGCGTGTTCCGCAACGAGGATCGATCTCTGCCGGTCTCCGAGAAGAAGTTTATAGCGGAGGAAGTACGGTAACGAGTCCGATGTTCGCGGCAACCCTTTGGCTTCCGCATCAAATCAAATTGCGCGGCAGTGTCGGTCATGGATTTCGCATCCCTACCTATCTCGATCTCTACTACAAAGATCCAACCACCTTGGGAAACCCCAATTTGAAGCCGGAGTCAGCGTGGAACTATGAGGCAGGCGTGGACTGGTATCCGACAACCCGTATCGCCGCATCGCTTACCGGTTTCTATTCAAATCAGAAGGACACGATCGATTACACACGCGCGTCACCGGCACAGCCCTGGCAGGCAAGCAACCTGCCCGGACTTCACTTTACCGGTGTTGAAGGCTCTTTGGAATGGCTAGCAAGCCGGAGCCAGCAGTTGAAGTTGAGCTGGACGCTATTGACTGGCGCACAAAGCGCACTTCACGGACTGCAGTCGGAATATGTCTTCAACTACCCCGTGAACAATGGAAGAGCGGACTGGACCTGGAACGTGAATCGGATGCTTCTCGTAGAGTCACGTCTCGGAGTAGTGCAGAGATTTCAGAAAGACCCCTATCCCGTATGGGATGAATCGATTGTTCGCGAAACCGGAAGGCTCCATCCCTATTTGCAGATAACCAACTTCTCCAATACCGGATATGACGAGATCATCGGTGTGCGTATGCCCGGCCGTAGCTTCGTGGGAGGAGTTGAGTTGGCTCTTTCGCAAAAGCGTTAACGACTACCGGCCTCGCTAGCTACGAGTGAATAAGTTCGAATCGATCGACATCCACTAACCCGAAGTCAGTAATCTTCAAGTGGGGAATGACAGGCAGAGGAAGAAAAGCAAGTTGCAAAAATGGCTCAGCCAGTTGGCAGCCCATACCGTGAACCGTTGCGCGTAGCGAGTAGAGATCGCGACGTACCGTCTCAAATGGAGCAAGACTCATTAGCCCCGCAAAGGGCAATGCAAGTTCGCCGATCACCTTCCCGGCTTGCACCGCGACAAATCCTCCTCCAAGCTCGATCAAACGATTGACCGCCACTGCCATGTCCTCATCCGTCGCACCTACCACGCAGATGTTGTGACTATCGTGGCCGACGGAGGAAGCGAGAGCTCCTTGCCGAAAACCAAAACCTTTTACGAAACCCCGGCCAATATTGCCGTTACGACCGTGGCGTTCAAGCACGCAGACTTTGAGCAGATCACGCTCGGGATCTGCATGGCATTTGCCATCGCGATACGGCAGATTCGCCTGCAAATGCTTAGTCAGGATCTTGCCGGGAATGATTCCGATTACGGATGCGGCCGCGCCTGCAGCAGGCGTGGCAAAGGTTTCCTCAGTAACGGGCTGGAGACGAACGGAGTTGCCGCTCGGCGGCGTAGGCAGGGCACGCGTTGCGAAAGTATCCGCACTGACTGGACGGCCACGGCGGAAAACAGTATGAATGGCGCATGCCTCCAGGTCGTCGAGCAATAGGAAGTCAGCGAGATATCCTGGTGCAATTAGTCCGCGATCGGTAAGCCCAAAGCCTCGCGCCGCCGACCAGCTCGCCGTCCGGTAGACAGCGGCGACCGGCGCGCCCAGCGCGATTGCGCGGCGAACGAGATAATCCAGATGGCCTTCCTCATGAATGTCCAACGGACTACGGTCGTCGGTGCACAGCCCCAGGAATGGAGAGGCAAATTCATTGATGAGTGAAGCAAGCGCGGAGAGGTCTTTGGACACCGAACCTTCGCGGATAAGCACCTGCATACCCTTGGCCAGTTTTTCCCGTCCCTCGGCTAAATTTGTAGTCTCATGACAGTTACGAATGCCGCAAGAGAGATACGCATTCAAAGAATGGCCAGAGAGCAGAGGCGCATGGCCGTCAATGTGCTGGCCCTGGAATGCGTCGAGCTTCTCCATGCACTCGGGATCCTTGTTCAGGACGCCGGGCACATTCATGAACTCGGCGAGGCCGATTATCTTGGGATGACGTCGATGTGACAATAAGTCAGCGGCCGTGAGCCGCGCCCCTGAGGTTTCCAGTTCGGTTGCGGGCACACAGGAGGAAAGCTGGACGCGAAGATCCATCGCAGTACTCTGCGCGCTGTCCAGGAAATACTGTAGGCCTTGCAGACCCAGGACATTACAGATCTCATGCGGATCGCAGACTGCGGTCGTAACTCCGTGGGGAAGAACACAGCGATCGAATTCTCCGGGAGTCACCAGTGTGCTCTCGCAATGCACGTGACTATCGATAAAACCGGGGACGGCAAACCGCCCTTTGGCATCGATCTCGTCGATGCCTCTGTAACTGTCGAGGGTGCCAACGATGGTGCTTCCACAAACGGCAATGTCGCCGGACTGCAACTCGCCGGTCACCAGGTTTAAAATGCGGGCATTCCGGACAACCAGGTCGGCAGGCAACCGACCAAGGGCTTGATCAATCTGTCGCTCCAGGACATCCCTCATGAATCCATCGCCTTCCGCGCATCTTTCGATTCCGTATTATAGGGCTTAATTTCCCGCCACAGAGCCGCGGTCAGAAGAAGGTCTCAACGATATCGACAACGTCATACTGCGCATTCAGTACCGGCAACGAGCGCCACTTGTCGAAGGTCAGGCAGGGATGCGAGATATCGAAACCGATCATGTCGCCCACGCGAAGATCGTCCTGCTCGGCAATTTGTAGATATGCATGTTGGTCCATCATCTTTGTGAGCAACCAATAAGCAGGAGCACTTTTAGGCAGTGGGTCTCCGGGTCTGAAATGTAACGCAGGAAGCGGCAGACCGGCATCGAAGGCCGCATCGCGCTTACCCATGGCAATGATCGCCTTCCCTGCTTCCGGCCGCGATTGAACATAGGCCCAGACTTGAAGTGCAGGTAAAAGATCCGATCGCATCTGGTGGGCGATCGGATTTCGCTGGCGGATTTTTGCCTGCGCTTCGCGATAGACACCGATATCGTGGGTGAGATAACAACCCGGACGCAGGACGATCTCGACTTTGTCTCCGAAATTCGCGGCGGCAAAGACTTCCGCGACGACGTCATACCACGCCGAGCCGGCGCCGGAGAGCAGGATGGGCGCGCGGTGAAAGCGTCCGTCGGCTGCGAGCATTCGCGTTATGCTAACGGCTCTTTGGAGGAATTCACGAATCGGCGTCTCCTCATCGAGCACGCCCTCATAGATTTCGATGCCGTTCAGAGCGATGGAATTACTCCAGCGGGCCAACGCGGCAAGCGCGGACCGCAATTGCTCGTCATCGCGAATGCCTGTGCGGCCGCCCATGACGCCGAGCTCAAGCAAAACATGCAGACGCTGTCCGTGTTCCGAGAAAAACATCCCCAGCTGCTCGATTTGCGCCGCCGAATCGACCAGGCAATAGAACTCAAAGTCGGAATCCCGCAGCAGACGCGCGATGATCGCCATATTTTCTTTACCGATCAACTGGTTCGCCATCAGGACGCGGCGCACGCCATGCCGGTAGGCGACCAGCGTCTGGTGCGCAGTCGCGAGCGTGATGCCCCACGCACCATTCTTCAATTGCAGATCGAAGAGCTTCGGAGCCATTGTGGTTTTGCCATGAGGCGCAAGCTTCACTCCATAGGCAGAGATGAACTGCTGCATCCAATGGAGATTGTGCAATAACTTCTCTTCATAGAGAACAGCCGACGGTAGGCTGAGATCTTCTCGCAGCAAATTCCAATTTAACGTCGCAACATTTTCATTTGCGAGCGCTCGATCGAAAAAGCCCAGACCTTTGTGAATTGAAGATATAGAAGGTGCTATCGTTTGCGAAGGTTTTCTATCGTCCGGCAAAATGAATCTCCAGGAGCTCTCGGATCAGTACGGCGGCTTCGGAACACGAGATGTTTACAGCCTATATCCTGAAGGTGCCACAATGCTGAGCTGCGACACACTTATCCGGAATGCGAATGTTTTAGACGGCAGCGGTGCTGCGCCTGAACTCCTGGACGTCTCTCTTTGCGGCGATCGGATCTGCGATATCGGACCGTCCCTCGGGCTCGAGGCACCGACGGTCATCGACGTGGAAGGACTCATGCTGGCTCCCGGTTTCATCGATGTTCACACCCATGACGACACCGCCGTGATCCGCACTCCGGCAATGCCGGCTAAGCTCTCCCAGGGGGTCACGACGGTCATAGTCGGCAATTGCGGGATCAGCGCTGCGCCGGTCCAGTTGCGTGGCGAACCGCCCGACCCGATGAATCTGCTCGGCGGCGCAGATGCTTTTCGCTATTCGACCTTTGCCGCATATGTTGCGGCGATTCGTGAGGCGCAGCCCGCCGTGAACGTGGGTGCGCTGGTGGGCCACACGGCTTTGCGCAATAACCATATGGATCGGCTCGACCGGCCGGCAACCGAGATCGAGGTTCAGGCAATGCGCGCGCAATTGCAGGAGGCACTCGACTGTGGGGCTCTGGGCCTGAGCTCCGGCCTCGCGTATCTCTCGGCCAATGCAGCCTCGACCGCGGAGGTGTTGGCGCTCGCCGAGCCGCTGGCGGCCGCCGGCGCGGTCTACACCACGCATATGCGCAGTGAGACCGAAGTGATCCTCGACGCCATGAGGGAGGCCTTTGAAATCGGCCGTCTCAGTCATGTGCCAGTCATCATTTCTCATCTAAAGTGCGCCGGCATCGCCAACTGGGGCCGGAGTGGTGAGGTGCTGCACGCCCTGGAAACAGCTCGCAGCTCACAGCGGGCCGGCTGCGATTGCTATCCCTATGCGGCCGGTTCGAGCACGCTTGATTTACGGCAGGTTGACGAGCGCGTCAAGATTACGATTACCTGGAGCACCGCTTATCCGGAGATGGCAGGAAAATCGCTGGCGCAAATTGCCGAGCTCTGGAACGTGGCACAACTCGAAGCAGCGGGTCGGCTGCAGCCAGCCGGAGCTATCTACCACAGCATTTCCGAGGAGGACATGCGCCGGATTCTGCAGCATCCGGCAACCATGATCGGCTCCGATGGCCTGCCCAACGACCCCTTGCCGCATCCTCGTCTCTGGGGAACATTTCCTCGGGTATTGGGGCGCTACTGCCGCGAAGAAAAATTGCTTTCATTCTCGGAGGCCGTCCACAAAATGACCGGAATGCCCGCTCAAAGATTCGGGCTCCCGGGGCGCGGCCTGTTACGCAAGGGCTATTTCGCCGACCTGGTGCTTTTCGACCCGGAACAGGTAATCGACACAGCTACATATTCCGATCCCATACGTCCCGCCGCAGGCATCGCCGGCGTATGGGTCAACGGTGTTCTCTCTCACACTGCACAAGGTACTACAGGCAATCGCAGCGGACGCTTTCTGCCACGGGGCAAAACCACCTGGATCCAATAACTCAAAAGAGACAAGGAGTACGGAATGAGCATCAAGCGGTATGGTGTGGAAGGTGGAAAGAGCGCCGGAGGTCAACACCTTCCTTTTGCGCGCGCAGTCGAGGCGGATGGCTGGCTGCACGTTTCCGGTCAGGTTCCGATGGCCAATGGGGAGGTCATTGCGGGTAACATCGTCGCGCAATCTCAACAAGCCATTCGTAATCTGCTTTCGATTCTCGACGAAGCCGGATATGGGCCGGAGCATGTAGTGCGTTGCGGTGTCTGGCTCGAAGACCCACGCGACTTCTCTGCATTCAATGGAGTTTTCAAAGAATTCTTCGGCGAACATCCACCTGCCCGTGCCTGTGTCGTGTCGAGTATGGTTGTCGATTGCAAGGTGGAGATCGATTGTGTTGCCTACAAGGCTCCGGGCGCTTGACCCGTAGCCCATCTATTCTGCATTCAGCTCAATTCATGCCAGGAGCAGTGCCTGTGGTGCGCCCATGAGTGATCACTCCAGTGTCTTTTTGCTTGTCGCGGCATTTGTCGCCGTGATCGGCCTGATCCTACTAATCGCCGTCGCTAAGCTGAATCCCTTTATCACCCTGTTTCTCACCGCCCTGTCGCTCGCTGTAGTGACAGGCATGCCACTCTCCGCAATCGTGCATTCTTTTGAGGTCGGAGTCGGCGGCACCCTCGGACACATCGCGATCGTTGTGGCACTGGGAACCATGCTCGGCAAGATGATGGCCGAGTCAGGCGGGGCGGACCAGATCGCGTATACGCTCATCCGTTTTTTTGGTGAAAAAAATATTCACTGGGCCATGGTCGTCATTGGGCTCGTGGTCGGTCTCCCCGCCTTCTTTGAAGTGGGCTTCGTGCTCCTGATTCCAATTGCATTTACCGTAGCCCGGCGCACAGGAACTTCGCTGGTGCTGGTGGGACTCCCGATGCTGGCCGGACTATCGGTAGTGCACGGCTTAGTGCCTCCCCACCCCGCGGCTCTGATGGCGGTAACGATCTACCATGCCGATGTGGGCCGCACCATCTTTTACGCATTGCTCATTGGAATTCCTACGGCAGTCGTCGCTGGACCTTTTTACGCCAAACTCATTGCGCCGCACATCGAGCTCGCTGCTGAGAATCCCATGGCCGCTCAATTTGTCGATCACGGCACGGAACGCAGCCTGCCCGGCTTCGGGCTCACCGTGTTTACGATCCTGTTGCCGGTACTTCTGATGTTGATTGGTAGCTGGGCCGACACGCTCGCCGCACCGAAGAGTGCATTGAATGAAGGATTGCATCTCGTTGGCAATGACGACATGGCTCTACTTATTGGTGCACTCTTAAGCTTCTTCACCCTGGGTACCAGGCGAGGCTTCACGCGGGAGACTATCCTGCGCTTCAGTAACGAGTGCCTTGCGCCCACGGCGACGATTACGCTCCTGGTGGGCGCTGGCGGCGGCTTTGGACGGATATTACAGGACAGTGGCGTCTCTCACGCGCTGATCGATCTGGCGATGCGCACCCACATTCCGCTGCTCCTCCTGGCCTGGCTGCTCGCCGCGCTCATGCGTCTGGCGGTCGGTTCTTCGACAGTGGCGATGACAACCGCCGCCGGCATCGTGGCGCCGATTGCGCTGCATACCACCGGCGTTCATCCCGAGTTGCTGGCTATCGCTACAGGCGCGGGCGCGCTGATCTTCTCACACGTCAACGACGGCGGGTTCTGGCTCGTGAAGGAGTATTTCAACATGAGCGTCGCGCAGACGATCAAGACCTGGTCGATTTGCGAAACGATCATTTCGGTCACCGCGCTGATTCTCACAGTCGCAGTGTCCCTTGTAGTTTGATCGACGAAACACCGCTGGTCGGGGAAGCCAAAGAATGGAGAAAGCCCCTCCGCCATACGACGAAGGGGCCTGTCTTCTAGAAAATGATTTTGCCTCCGAGCAAGATGAAGCGTTGATTGGAAACGCCGTACGCCTGGCTGAGGAACGATTGGGGTTGTCCAGGGAATTGAGTGTTGTAAGCACTTACGTCGGAAGTGACAGAGCCGTCCCCGGGGGAATCACCCTGAGCCGAACGGAATGCGTGATTCAGAGCGTTGTAGGCGGTGAATTGGAGCTGCAAGGTTACACGCTCTGATATCTTGGTGTTTTTGTAAATGCTGGCATCGAGGTTATTGAAGGGCTGCGCGCGCAGGATATTCCTGCCTGATCCGGCATAAGGATTACCAAGAACCTGAGCTTCCGCCTGATTGTTGATGATCCAGTGGGAAGATTTCGGATCGACAGGTGTTCCGGGGTTATAGTTACCGTTGCTGTCGTAGAAGTCGCTGTTGTAGTCGACATATGTGGGCGTGTTGTTGTTCGGCCCCCCGTACGGATTGAGATACGCGATGGTGTTAATTGGCGCTTTCTTGTTGGACAGGATCAAGCGGCAAGTGTCGCTGCCTGACCCCACCGTGGAGTTTTGGAAGGTCACATCGCAAAGACTTGAATCTGGTCCAAACTGATTCGCCAGGCTGGTAGGTTGAAATGGCTGGTACGGCTGTCCGCTGTTGTAGCGATAGATTCCGTTCAACTGGTACCCATTCGCGATCTTCGAGAAAAAGCCATTGCTCTTGACGAAGTTCGGAAAATCATAGCTGAAGCTCATGCCGAGAGCGTTTGGATAAGAGTTGCCGCTGACCCCGCGCTCACCGACATTCGGATCGAGCGGATTTTGCGAATATTGATTCACATTACCTGCGGTTGCTGTGCCATAGATCTCACTGGCGTTATCGATCGCCCGGCTGAAGGTATAAGAAATTGTGGCGGTCAAACCATGGAAGCTGCGCGTCGTCAGATTGGTCTGCAAGCCGTTGTAAATCAGCCAGGCACCGTTGTTGATAAGCGCGCGGTTACCGTAGGTGCAATCAGGCCGCCCAAAACCAGGTGCTGTCTGGTCCTGGCAGAGAGAGGAGGGAGAAACATAATTTGGAAGGACCTGCGCAACCGGCAGCAAAAATGGATTAGCATCTATGGCCTGGAAGCTGCCTACGGTATGCGCGCCCACATAACGGACACTGCCCACGATTGAATTACCGAATTGATGCTGTAGACCCAGAGTATAGGTGTAGGTATAGGGGTTGCGGAAATTGGTTGTGACGTAGTTCTCATCGTCAAAGCGCGGGTTAGCCTGAGGGCCACTCGGCAGACTCGGAAGAACGACGGTTCGAACGGCGGGCGACGCCAACGATCCGCTGCCGGGCTGGCAGGGGGGGCAGCCTACTACCCCCGTGTTAGCTACTGGAGCGGCTTGGGCGGCATTCAGAAAGGGATTCGTAAACTCAGGATCGGTGTTGATGGCGAAACCGCCGCTCACAACGAGCTTCCGATCGAAGTCGGGATTCCATGCGAAACCCAGTCTCGGCTGGAAATTTTTATAAAACTCCGCCACTTCGGGCACCGTTCGCACTGACAGCGGCAAGGACATATCCCAGAAGGCCGTGGCCGGGTTGGTCTCTCTCGTAACCGTCAGGTCGTGCAGTTTATTGGTTGCCTGCGCGTAGAACTCCCACCGAAGTCCGATATGCGCGGTAAACGTAGGCGTTACCTTCCAGTCGTCCTGGATATAGGCGGCAGCGTCGGGTTCTGTAAAGGGAACGGTAGGGTTACCATCGGCTATCTTTGCTAAGCCGCTATTCGGTTCTGTACTGCCGTCGGCCAGGAAGCCATTGAAATCAAAATAACCGATGAGCGGGTTATAGAAGGCGAGAAAGGTGTTGGGAGAGTTCTGATAATCAAACTCACCGCCAAAGACTACGCTATGGTCGCCGTGAACCCAGGTGGCGTTGTTCTGGATCTGAGTGACCTTGACGGTACGACCCTGGGGGAAGGCCAGGTTTTCACCGAAGCTGACATACTCGCCGGCCAGGAAGTCGAGGAACGCAGGGCAACCCCCAAAATTCGTGGTTACGCAGTCAGGGTGTGCGGTACCGCCCTCAAAAAATGCCTTGCTCTGTTGGAAGCTATAGCGAAGTTGATCTACCCAATGCTCGTTGAAGGTGCGGGTCCAGTCAGCTCCGATGGAATGCGTCGTGCCCGGCACATCAACCCACTGACCCGAGGCGATATCGCCGAATGCGGCAGCAGAAAGCGTGCTCTGGTAGAAATAACGCGCGAAAAGGCGATCTTTGCTGGTGGGCTGCCAGTCAAGCCGTCCGAGATCTTCCTGGTCGTCCGAAGGAGACGCAATTGTTCTTTGCACCGGTGCAAACGGGATGCTTACGCTCGTCCCGTTTGGACCAGTCACAGTCTGAAACTGGGGAGTTCCGACCGGACTCGGACTGCCGGCCTTGATGGAATAGGGTCCGCCGGTGGCCAGAATGCCCACGGCCGGATTGTTGGGAAAAGCCGCTTCAAGGGCCTGGATTCCGTCCGGCGTCGGCGTCACCAGGGTGCCGGAGTTCGAGGCCGATGTCCCGGTCCTAAATGGGTCCCAATAAGTGCTTCCAAAGAAGAACAGCTTGTCCTTGAGAATTGGGCCTCCGAGGGTGCCGCCGTATCGGTTCTCTACAACGCGGGGGACGGTTACCGGCGAGCAGCCAGTCGAAGGACTCACCCCTGAGGGGCAGAAACCCGCCAAGGGACTCTTGTTCTGTTGTTCCAAAGATTGGAGAAACGAGCCGTTGTAAAACTCAAAACCCGATCCATGAAAACTATTGCTCCCCGACTTCGTGATGTAGTTCACGACGGAGCCTGCGTTGCGTCCGTACTGCGCGCCGAAGTCATTCGTGATGACCTGCAACTCCTGAATCGCATCCTGGTTGCCAAAGAAGACTTGAGGTCCGCTGATGGAGTTGTCGTTGTTCGACTGGCCGTCGATCTCGAAGTTGTTGGCGCGGCCGCGCTGGCCATTGACTGAAAAATTGTCGCCATTGGTATTGGAGAAGCCGGCCGCGTGAGTCGACACAACGCCAGGAATAAGTTCAGTCGCTGTGTCAAAACCGTTGTTCAAAGGAAGATTCTGGATCGACTGCGCATTGAAGGTGGTGGTCACCTGTGAATCGCTGGTCTGGAGCAATGCTCCGGTCGACCCGTTCACTTCCACTTGGGCGGTAGAGGCACCCACTCTCATCTCAACTGTTTTCAAATCGGTTGTGGCGCCTGAATTCACCTGAATGTCGGTGATATTTAAGCTCGCGAATCCCGACGCGACGACATTGACCTTATAGGTCCCGATGGGAACCGCATTCAGGGAAAACGAGCCATCCGCTCCAGAAGTTGTCTGGAGTTCCGTGCCCTGATCGATGTTTGTGGCAGTCACCTGCGCGTTCTGCACCACTGCGCCTGTTGAATCAGTCACTGTTCCCTTGAGGGTGCCAGTGATGATGCCCTGTCCATATGTCATGCGTGCGGTTAGAAGACTCAACACGATTAGCGCAACCTCCACCCCAGCGATCCTGAATGATCTCCTTGTCATGGCGCCCCCCGGCACACACCCGATTTAGATTGAGCTAGACCTCGACACCTCTACGGGCCGAAAAAAGATATGCGACTCTGGCCTTGCCGGCATTACCGAACGATCCGGTCATTCAGAAAACCCTGGACGTTGTTCCGGCATACTGCGCGAGTCGTAACCGTTGCACAACCCGTTTCGACTGGAGAATCGCTAACGAGACCACCCACCGTCTCCCGCGGCCGAGGCAAGTTCTAGGGACAGGGGTGCAATTGTCCAGCCATTTTGGGAAGTAATCGCTGTCCGGATTCGAAAATTGTTGATTTTCGGATCGCAAGTAATTGCATTTACAAGCGCTTAACAAATAGCGCAAGTTTTCATGTCATCAAGTCGTTCGCGCCAGTTAACCCTTCAGTTAAGCATTGTTGGTCGAGATGACAATATTTAAATCCGAAATTCTGTAGGGGACTTTATGGCTAATCACAGTGACCGGCGGCATTCCGCTGCCAGCAATTGGCGGATTTTTGTGACCAGCAGCACGCGCCAACACCAGCAGACTTTCAGCGAAGTAATCTCTGTGAGGAGATTTGGATCGCGCGAATTGGAAGGAAAAATGCTGCCGTGACCTCCATACATAATGACATCAGAATTTGGTCTCTAAGGCAGCCGTTTATTCTTTGATGGCTCGAAGGTCGTCGACATATATCCGGCGACATGTATCCGGATATCTTCGTCGGTGGTCCGTCCACTAAGACCTTTCGCTGTCACGTGAACCGAGTAATCGCCCGGTTCCGTCCACGCATGGCTTACCTTCGCGCCATCCAGCTTCACTCCATCCCCGAAATCCCACAGATAAGAGACGACCGGATCCGATCCCTTGCTCTGCGCGGCGAACGAGATGGTTTCCCCGGCGGCTCCGCCGGAGGGATGATCCAAAGCGATGACTGGTGCGGCTTCCAGCACGCTTGTATTTACGATCTTCAACACGCGCACGGAATGGGCCGGGAGCGATATGGTCACAGCCTCGGTGGAAAGCTCCGGCATCTCCTTCTTCTCCAGAGCATCTGTGACGAGGTAGTGTCCGTTAGTGGGCAGTCCGAGCGTCGCAAGTTCAATCTTGTGCTCCGAGCTCTTCTCCGTCCAGTTGAAGACGGTCAACACGCTTTGACGGTCCGACTCCTTGAGATAGAAAACGCTTGGCTGGCTATCTTGCGCGGAGTAACTCATCAGATCCACAGGAGAAGATGCTCGCCCCAGCCGAACCATGTCGATGAGGTCTTCATTTTCGAGAAGCGCAATCCGCTCCGGAGAATTCTGAAGAGAGGGTAGATTGTCTCCTATTTCCAGCATTCCCCCCGAAACAGCCGCCAGCGCCATGGCAACCCTCGATTCCTCCAGAGTGGCGGGATGTTTGCTCTCATGCCAGGACTGGTCGCTGATGGTCTGCGTGGACACTGCAAACGCATCAGGGTCCGCAACGAAGTAATTACGGTTCATGTAGTATCGCGCTGCGATTCCGGTGGCCGCTTCTTTGCTGGCTTCGAAAGTATGGCCAGTATCTTGAGAAATGCGGCCATAGTCCACAAATCCAACTGGATTCATCATTGGACTACCGTCTTTGTCGAGATAGATATCATCGCCAACCGTATCCCGAACAATCTTCAACCCGATGCGCTGCGCTTCAAGCGCAGTGGTGTGCGGCTTGTAGTAATAGCCTTCAATCGCGCTGTCATCCATGAAGTCCATCTTGATGTAATGCACTCCCCATTCGCGAACCAGCGTTGAATAGGTCTTGCGCAGGTATTCCTGGGCTCCCGGATTGGTGGTATCGAGAATAAAGAGTCGGTCTTTGTTGTCGACCACTATTCCGGCATGTATTGGATCGCCCTTTGCGTTTTTCACCAGCCATTCCGGATGGTGCTCGTAGATCCACGAACGCTCGGAAACTTCAAAGGGAGCTGTCCATATCCCTGGGACCAAACCAAGGCCTCGCGCTTTGTACTCCAGCGGCCCTATGCCATGTGGGAAGAGCGGCGCATTCGCTGTCGTGTACTCGCCGCGTGCGTATTGATATCCCTCATCGATGTGGAAGACGTCATATCCGTACGATTTGAGGTGCTCCCCCTCCCATTGCGCGTTGGTAAGGGCCGCTCCTTCGTTCAGACCGAAGTAAAATGCAGTCCAGCTCCACCAGCCCATCAGTGGCGGCGCGGAGATCCTGGCATTGTGAATCTGCCGGATCAGCGAGCCATAAGTCTCGAGCTGCCGGTGATAATCTCTGGCAACACTCATCAGCAATCGCTCGGACTTCATCTCGCCGCCCGGGGCAACCGGCAAACTTAGCTCGACCTGGTCTTCCGCCGGCGATTGTTGTAACGAATTTTCTTTGGCCATCTCCGTAGTGCCCGTTGAATCAATCTCGTAGGCCGAGACACGGGGCTCGTTGCCGGTGACCCTTGCAATCTTGAGCCGAAGAATGGTGAGAAAGCGGTCAGACGTGAGAGCACCGACAAAGAGGCTTACACGGCTGCGACGGTTATAGATCAGTTGGCTACCGACTGCCCGATGCATCTGGTTTTCCGCATCTGCAAGATCGTGGATCGTCATCGCTGGACGGTCTTCACTGAAACTATCGGAAAGCACGCGGTCCTCCGAGGCAGGGCCATCGAGATCGCCGATGTCTCCATTGCTGGCATCTACGGAGCGAATCGCCTCGACGTGAACCGTGCTTGCGGTGCCATTCTCTACCGAGACTTCGATATCCGCATATGGGCCCCCTGAATACGCCCGCAGTCTATAGACGAGATTCGGCTCGCCGCTCAATCCGGAACAATTAACCTCCCACTCTGTTGCCGCGCCGAGATATCCTTCCGCAATAGACTTCTTCACCGCATGCTGCGGATAATCTGCGGAATGCAGCCACCGGCCGTCCACTTGCGCCGCTACTCCCGCAGTAAGGCCCCACTCCGTCGAGCCGGACCGCCCCACGCTGTATCTACCATCAGGATTGATTGCGACGCGTAGCGCCTGGTCCTGAGCGAGACATGGCATCGAACACTCCGCACCAAGGCAAGCTAGCACCCCCAACATCAATAAGGCCCGATTTGCAGCGTGTGGCATCCCGTTACTTGTCACCAAGCTCCCCCTTTTCGATCCGACACTTTTCCCGACCGATCCGTGCGCTCGTCGCCATTGAGAATGAATCGACGCTATATTTCGTTTTATTTCTTTATGTATCACTCGGCAGCAAAGCTTAGAATGACCTAGAGCCACATGTCAATATGCTCGCCGCTCCGCCAAACCGATTAATATCGCCCTTAACCGGTGCTTCTCCCGTTCGTCGCCATTGTTGGCCGGAATCAGCCTCTCCATTCCAATCTTCAGCTCGCCGGGAATTATTGCAATCTATAAGTAACGAATGATAATAATACGGAATACAAGAAATTGCCCTGATATTCCAATCCTGAATACCGTTCTTTGAACACCCGAACCGTATCGTCAAAGAGGTACGACCCGCGATTATGGCCCAATTCGACCTAACAATTGCAGGAGAGGTCAATCTCGACCTGATCCTCTACGGTTTGCAAGAGAACATCCCGGTCGATCGCGAAATACTCGCGACTGATTTCGAAATGACGCTTGGCAGCTCGTCCGCCATTCTGGCCCACAACATTTCTCTTCTCGGCATGAGAGTCGGATTCATCACTCGCCTCGGCGGCGACGAGTTAGGAAGAATCGCAGTGGAGCGACTGGCAGAGAGCCACGTGGACCTTTCGCGCGTAGTGCGCTCCGGCGGCAACGCCAAGACTGGGGTCACTATCCTCCTCCACCATGGTGGTTCGCGAAGAATTCTCACCTACCCTGGTGTCATGTTCGAGATGTCACGGGCCGACCTTGACCTCGATTATCTTTCTTCGGCGCGTCATTTCCATCTCTCCTCTCTATTTCTACAGCGGGGACTCCACGCGGATTTACCGGATCTTTTCCGCGAATTGAAGCGCCGGGGCCTGACCATTTCCCTCGATACAAACGACGATCCCGATGATCGTTGGGACGGTGTTCTGGATGAGATCCTGCCCCATATCGATCTTCTTCTCCCTAACGAAGACGAGATCCGGCGCATCACCCGACGCGATACAGTGGAAGACGCTCTCGACGTCCTCGCTGCAAAGATTCCATTGATTGCAGTCAAGTGCGGAAGCAGAGGCGCACTCGTGCAATATGGTAAAGAACGTATCCGCGTCGCACCTGCCACTGTTACCCCGGTCGATACCATCGGCGCGGGCGATAACTTCAATGCGGGTTTTCTTGCAGCTTGGCTTAGCGGCGCCGGCATTGAAGCCTGCGCTATGGCTGGCAACATAAGCGGTGCGCTCTCGACACAGGGGCCTGGCGGAACCGAAGCCTTTCGCGATGCCGAGTTGCGGGAGGCCTTCCTTCGCAAGCATGGCTTTCCAACGCTTACGCGGACGAGTTGACAATCTTCCAGCAACATTCGCTCTCCATAACGGACGGCCTTATCGTGAACGTTATCTTGCTTCGAGCCACGCAACTGCCCCACGCTCAATTTCGGGAATCGTAAATTCCACTTCACCCTCGGAGGGTTTCCCTTCGACGGTGCTCTCTTCGCCGAGAAATGGCAGCACGTGGAGTCGCTTTCCGAACGAGACCGGTGCAGTTATCCGGATGTCGCGCTGCACGACAGGCGTGGCTACTTCCCCGCCCTTCAGCCCCTCGAAGTTGGCAAAGAAGAGATAAGTGCGGTCGCCGATTCTTGCTTCATGCACGGCTACGTTTCTCGATGCCGCTATTTTTAGCTCGGTCTCTGCGTTGATCGCCTTCAGGAACGCTGATTCACTCGACGGATCGGTTTTGGCGAAATCCGACTGTGCACGCATCAGATAGTTCACTTCCGGTTTCTCCGGAAGATGAGTGACGTTTGCTAGCCCGGCCAGCTTTCCATTCGCTTCGCCAGTTACCACCAGCCTTCCGCCCTGTGCATCGAAGCGCCGTATACTCGCTGCTTCTGTGTCACTCAACACCCGCACATCAGGAAGCACCAATGTTTTTCCTTGGAATGTGGCAAGCGTGCGTGGAGTGACAATCTTGAACTGGATATGGCTCTCTAAAAGGAGCAGCAGAACACCGCGGTAGGAAGCTATGAAATCTTTCGGATAGTAGTTTCGTGTGGTATCCGAGAAGTAGACACCGACGTCTCCCACCGGCTCGCGCACTGATCCGAAGATGTCTTCATGCCTGCCGATCCAATGAAATATCTCCGTGCGGGTTGGCATGTCATTCGAGCCGGACATCACGTGGCCACGCGCGTCCCACATATTCGCACCGGCCATCAACTCCGACATAGCGAGGTTCAACATCGCATCACGTGGATGCACCTTAGGTGCCCCATCCCACGAGTAATTCAATATCCAAGTTGGCTTCGCCCCGGCAAATGCTCGAAAGCTTCTCATTCCGATCTGGTACATGAACCAGTCGAATGGAGTTCGTGAAGCCGCTGTATGGTCTTCGCTGTCTCCGAACTCATATTCATGAGCTATCGCATCCACCTGGGTATAGAGCTGATAAACGTCGGATCCCACTCGTGGCGCCTCTTGCTCGATGCCTGGATAAATCTCAGGAATTACCGAAATAGAGGGACTCACCGCGACGGCGTTGCGGCGAATGTCTGCCATGAAATCGGTGATCGTCTCGATTCTGAAATCTATCCACTTACGAAAGCCTGGATCGTCAAAATTCCCCAGCTTGATATCCTTGCGAGCATCCAATCCTGTCTTCTTGCGGAATGCTTCCACCGTCGCGGTGTCGAAGCTCGCCCAAGTGTCTTCCCATCCGGTGAAATGCGTCATCCAATAAGGAATGTCGACGTATATCCCATCGATGCCGGTGCCTGCGATCTGCCGAATTCGCTCCATATAGAGCTTTCGCCAGTCGGCAGCATATGGGCTCACCCAAGCATCCTCTTCGCCCTTCGCTATCCAAAATGCAGCTTTGGAATCGAAGATGGCAGGCTCACCTGTGATCTTCCTCTGCAACCACTGCGGGTGCTCTTTTGCAAGCGTATGTGCTCCATCCGCATTCAGAGAAATGCATTCCGTGCCCGCAACATAGACAAATGCCTTGTTGCCGGCCTGGTGTGCTGCAGTCGCGACTCTCCGGATCGCTTCCAGCTTTTCGCGGGGATCGAGCAGGCTCTCATATCTGCCGGGAATGTCGTTGTCCACTTCGATGCCATACACGCCGCTGGCCTGCGCTTGTTGCACAATCTCCTGCGCATTCTCCAACGTGAGTGGATACGCTGCAATCCGCACCCGGTTCAGCCATACACGGTTTGGACCGTCGAAGCTCTGCGCGGCGCACAGTCCGCCGCACCACACTGCAAGCCCCAGAACGACAAAGCCCACGTTACGAGAGCGAGGAGATAGTGCAAAGGACATGGAATGTCTCCAACTAACCGCGACCTATACATCTTTGCAATAGAAGGCAGGGAGGAGTGAGATAGCCCTCCCTGTCGATCAGAATTGATAACGAACACCAAACTGCAGATGACGCGGCGTATAGCCGGCAGCCGTCGAACTCACGAGCCCGAATGAAGGATCCTGGTAGTCGTTAGTCGGGAAGGCGAACCTTGGAGTATTAGTGAAATTGAAGAAATCAACGTGTAGCTCCATCTGACTTTCACGCGGCAGGCTTATCGTCTTCATGAACGACACGTCGAAATCCCGGATACTATCACCGCGGATATTGGAGAAGTATCTGGGAGCGTTGCCGGGCTGTTGATCGCCGGGATCGGCGAAGCAGCCAGCGTTCAGGTAAGGCTGTTGCGTGAACGCGGCATTGTGTACGCTGATTCCAGTCAGCACCTGAGGACAAACAACATCGGGGCGCTGATTACCATCCGCCAGCCGCGGATTCGCCATTGAAATTGGCATGGGGGTACCGCTCTGGTAGGTCATGATGGTCGATCCTTGCCAGCCGCCAATGATGAGATCCATAACGCGGCTCATATCGGCGCCGATCAACTTGCCTCTGCCGATTGGCGATTGTGTAACCACAGCGGCGACAAAACGGTTGGTGGCGTCATTGGCGCTTATCGACCGCTCGGCTTTCAGATTATCCAGTTCCTGGGGATTTCCCGAGTCAAGATACCCTACGAAAGCATTGAAGCCTACGGAAGAATCATCTTCTGATTTCGACCAGGTGTAGTTACCTTCGAAAGACACGTACTGGCTTTCGCGCTTCTGGAATCGCACCTGGAGCGAGTTGTACCAGGATTCGGCGATCAGCTTCGGCAGCCCTTCAAAAGGCCCATCAAATTGTGGATAGGGACGCAGCAGATTGATCAGTGGCAATTGCGCATCGCCATAACGCGATTCCGGCTCATTGAAGATCGCACCCGATCCACTGAAGAGCGGCTGAAAGGGATTGTCCACCAGCCCTGCCAGTTGATCGCTCGTGTACTGACGACGCACAGAAGACGCGATAAAGTTGCGATTGCTCGTACTGGTGTAGCCACCCCATGGTAGATGGGTGGAGCGGTTTGCCGAATAATCGATACCCAGCACAATTCTCCACGGGAATGCCTGCTGCACTCCCATGTTCCATTGATAGATGTCCGCATTGCGCGCGGTTTCATAATCCAGATTGTTTTGGTTCGCCAGTCCCCACTCAGCGAGCTTGCCGTATTTTGTGCCTTGTGGTTCTTCAATCCCAGTTGGAAAGGGGTTTTCGAGCGTTGCATAGCGAGTTTGAAAATTATCTTTGGTGAAGAACACTGTAGGGTTTGAACTGAACGCTGTGCCCGGATATTGGAAATTGGTCGCGACATTCATGCCGTAATAGATGCCCGCACCTCCGCGAACCACCAGCTTGTCGTTGACCGAGTAGGCAAAACCTACGCGTGGGGCGAAGTTGTTCCGATCTACCGGTATCGTTCGGTTTCCGCCGGTCGCAAAGATCGTGGTGCCCTGCAGATTGCTGATCCCAGGGACGGAGATTCCGCTGCTCGCGTTAAAATCGCTGAATTGGCTTAAATTGTGACGCTCAGTGTAAGGGCTACTCCACTCATAGCGAAGACCCAGATTCACAGTTAGTTTCGGACTTACCTTCCAGCTGTCAAGCGCGTAGAACGCTGTTTCACGTGAAAGATCGGCGACCGAGCGAATCGCGTTGATGCCGCCCGTGTCTCCATAACCAATCAGCATATTGGCGAAAGAATTTCCCTGCACTCCACCTTGTGTATCGTTGGGCGTTGAAGCCGTCACCTCTGGATCGAAGCTGAAATATCCGGTCGGATAGCTCGGCTGGAAGAAGTTGTTGTAGAAAAGCCGCTGTTCTCCGCCGAATTTGAAGTTATGTTCGTAATGCGTCCACGAGAAGGCCGATGAATAGTTGAGGAGGGTATGCGCGAACTTTGTATCCACGCAACATTGGCTGAACAAAGGTGTAAATCGCGAATAGTCTCCGTATGTATTTGGCAGGAACGCAGGCATGCGCGTGATGCCATCCTGCTGCACTAGATAAGAGGGAAAACCGAATGTGGTTGGATCAGGGGTCTTCGAGAATGAGGGCTGCGTTACGCGGTCGACTCCGAAGTGACTTATCCAAAGAGTATTTGCGGTCGGCGTAAACGTATATTCCAAGCCATCGTTATATACATCCTCGGTGAAGTTTATACCGTCGTTGAAGATGTCATCAAAGAAGAGCGTCGGCGTATCTCCATTCGCATGCTCATAGCTATAGCGCGCGTTTAATCGTGATCGATCGCTGAAGTTGTGATCTAACTTCGCATCGAACTGGAGGCCGTTAGAAGCAGAAAGGATAACGTTGCGGTAGTTATTGGTCCCTACCCCCGCATCTCCCGGCCCATTTTGTTGCGGATAAAGGTTAATTACCGCTTTGCCAATCGGATCTATTTCGTTTCCCAGGACCGTGTTGTTCGCATAGGCAGGACGATTCCCATCTGCGTCAGGATGAAATGGATCGAAGATCTGGTTCAGCACCAGGTTGCCATTCGCATCGTAAGTCATCGTTTGGGAAAAATCCCCGGCACGCTCAAGTGCCGTTGGCACGGTCGCCACAATGTTCACGGGCTCGCGATCGCGGATCACTTCCATATCCACAAAGAAGAATGTGCGGTTCTTCCGGATTGGTCCTCCCAGCGTGAAACCATACTGGTCGCGCTGATGATCGGGCACAGGTCCTGAATTGAAGAAGTCGCGCGCGTCGAAGGTGGCCCGCTGGCCATACCACCACGCACTACCGTGCAACTCGTTGGTGCCGGACTTCATCACGGTATTGACCACCGTGCCGCCATTGTTCCCATATTCGGCGGAGAAGCTGTTGTTCTCGACCTTGAACTCCTGTAGGGCTTCTACCGATGGCTGGTAAAAGACGTTCGACGTGCCGCCCTCGCCCTGTTCCGGAGCACTCGTGAGGTTTCCATCCAACCGGATCTCTGCAGTGGCGTTGCGCTGGCCGTTCGAAACGAAATTGGTCCCCGCGGGATACGAATCCGCCGTTCCCGAGCCCGTCGTCTCCGTGACACCGCCAGCTAAAAACGTGAGCCCGAAAGAATCGCGATTCAGCAGTGGTATTTGGACCAGGTATTTGCTTCCCACATCGGTTCCTAATGTCGCGTCCTGCGAATCGAGCAGGACCGGCACTGCGTTCACGGTGACGCTCGTCGTCGTCGCGGCCGGCTTCAGCGTTAGATTAAGAGCCGCCTCCTGGTTCACCGTCAGAACGATGTTGTTCTGTTCGACAGAGCCAAAGCCCTTCGCTTCGACAAACATCTTGTACGTCGCCGCCGGCAATGCCCGGAACGAATAGACACCTCTGGCGTCCGTCAGCGAGTTTCGAGCGATGTTCGTTCCCGTGTCGGTGAGCGTAATCTTTGCTCCTGGGATGACAGCACCGCTGGAATCGGTAACATCGCCGCGCAGGACAGCCTCATTGATCGATTGTCCCCAAATCGGCATTGGCAGCAGGAAAAGCCCGACGATTCCGAGTAGCAGTGCGACCCGTCTGTGATTGAGCACCACAAACCTCCATAACCAAAACCGTCATTATGATTTATTACTTATTGTTTCGTATTGAAGCTTTCTAGTCCATGAAGGGTGGAATGTCAAGGACAGAATGACGAGTAGTCATGGAGGATGGATTGCCGCTATCCGGAGACCTGGGAGCCGAGAGCAATACTCAAATGAAGCGCATCAGTCCGCTTGTCTTTTCATCTCAAGGAGATATCGAAGCTTAAAACTTGTCTATGTTTGGGGAAATCCGGAACAAACACGGCACAGCGACGCGGCACGTCCAAGACCGCGTGCGTGGAGAATCATTCAATGAGTCGAAACGCGCTTCCAACGCGAAGAGCACTGGCGATAGCAGGCCGGTGTGCTCACCGTCCTCTTTCGAAATACATCTCAATCTGTTCGAGCGTCTTGCCTTTGGTCTCCGGTAGAAAGAATGCCGCCGTGCAAAAGTACAGGACTGTACAACCTGCCCAGAAAAGAAACATGGCGTAATACCCATGGTTGCCGACAACTGGTAGAAAGACCGCAGCAATCAGCGTGGAAACTCCCTGGTTCAAGAGCAGCGCGATACCCATTCCCATGGAACGGATACGCATTGGCATCAATTCCGAAAGAGTGAGCCAGACGACAACACCTGGTCCCACCGAATAGGCCGCGATGAACAGGGCCATACATAGAGCAATCAGCCACCCTGTCTGCTCGGGAGGCACGGGACCATAAAATGCCCGCGTGATGATGAGTGGCGCATTGGCCGATTCCGCATCGGGTGTTATAGCCAAAACCGGATTGCTGCTATCCGTGAGTACCGTCGCTATATGGTTACCGTGGCCATAGGAATATAGCACCGTAAGTGCCATCGGACGCCCCCCGTCGACGGGACCGAGCGTAGCCTGGGTGACCGGCATCACCAGCTGATTACCGATTTGCGCGGCCTGCAGTTTATTCCTCACATCGGTGTGTTTCGATTCAAAGCCGAAGAAAAGAATTGCGGCCGCCGTGAGTGCGAGAATGACCCCGGCGGTTCCTATCTTAAGAAGGAATTTGCGGCCTTTCTTATCCACCAGCGCGACCGCAACAAGCGTCATCGCACAATTAAGCAGCTTTACCGCGACGTCACTCTGTGTGGCATGTGTGGCAGTCATGCCGGCCTGCCTGAGGATGATGACCAGAAAACCGAGAACGGAATTGATACCCGTTGCCTGGTTGCAGGCAAGAATGAAGCAAGCCAGAAGAAACGGGATAACGTACTTTCGCTGCAGCAGCGACCCCGAATCGCCCGAGGTGGCCTTTTTCTGGGTCTGGCTTGCGAGAATCTGCATTTCTCGCAATTCCAGTTCTGCTTCTTCCTCGGAGGAAGACCGTCGCAAGGCTTTCAATGCCTCATCAGACTTGCCGCGGCGAAGCAGCCAACGCGGAGTTTCAGTCAGGAAGTACGTACCTGCAAAGAAAAGCAGCCCCGGATAAATCACCGCTAAAAACATGCCGCGCCAAGCATGGTTTTGCGCAGCATGAATGAGCATCGGGTTGCCTGCTGCCTGAGCAATCGCGGCCTCGGCCTTGCGCGTATAGAACCAGCCGATCAACGCTGCCAGGGCGATACCAAACGTAAGCATGAATTGGAACACCGCGGTCCCACGGCCCCGGTTGTCCGCGCCGAGAGATTCCGCCAGATAGAGGGGCACGACCACGGCAATCACACCGCCGCTCATCCCCTGCAGCAGTCGGCCTAGAAATAAAGGAATAAATCCCTGCGAAGCGACGATGAGAGCCACGCTCGCGATGAACATCAACCCGCTGACGGTCATCATTTTTTTGCGACCAAACCAGTCAGCAAGCACTCCCGCCACCGGCGATGAAAGCATGCTTCCGCCCAGTACTGCCGCGACAATAACGGAGGTCTGCCCAACCGTCAGATTGACAGCTTTGCTCAAGTAGAGCAGAGCCGCGGCAATAATGCCGACATCAATCCCGTAGAGCAGGCCACCCAGGCCGGCAATAAAGATAAGAAATTTGCGATAGAAAACGGTACGGGATTCATCGCCGGCGAGAAGCGCACTCTTGGAATTGGGCATGATCAGAAGGCACTTTCGATGTTACCGCGATCCGCTGCCAAACCGAAAATTCAGAACCAAATACTGGCAGGGCAACATACCCTGGCCCGTATACGTTCTCGAAACGGGTTAGCGAAAGAGGCGCAGCGCGTTCTCGCGATACACTTTGCGCAAAACGTCATCCGGCAGATTCAGGCCATAGATATTCCAGCGTCCCTGCCTCGAGGCATGCGAAGGATACTCGAAGTACTCGTCGGAAGTTTCAAGAAATCGGTAGTACAGCCGGTACATTTTTTCTTCAGGCAAAAGATCCGCCCCAAAGAGAATTCGATCGGGAAATTGCAGAAAGAACTTGCGCGAGGAATACGGCTGACGTCCGAGTTCTGACGCTCTTGCACTGATGTCAACGAGAACATTAGGATATGTTTCCAGCAGCTTCGTTACCCGAGCCAGGTTCTCGCTGCTCTCAGCGACATGCGCGGTGACAAATGTCGTCTTCGGATGCCGCGCAATCACCCGATCCCTCTGGTCAAGCAAGTCCTGCTTCGAATATTGTGCACCATAGAAGCTCCAGTCGGGATGTGCTGCCAACTCTTCATAGCGCTCGTTGCGCTCGTCGATCGGCAGAAAGAACGCATCCGGATCCGCCGTGTGGAACATCACCGGAATGCCTAATTCCGCGGCTTTGTCGAAGATCGGCGCAAGCTTCTCATCGTCGATTTTCACCAGCCGCCCTTCCCCGTTGCGGACCGTCAGGCCAAGGTCTTTCCAGAATTTGATCCCCTGAGCTCCGCGCTCGACCAATCGCTCTAATCGATCACAGGTAATGGCAACAAAATCCGGCTTCTCGACGTCTGACCAGTCCATCCAGCCGATGGTAGCGAAGCGGTGAGCATCCGCGGAACGAAACTTATCGATTACACTCCGGGCCGCATCCCCCGTCTGCATCGTGATATTTACAATGCGCTCGATGCCGCATGCGTCCATTACGCGCAATACATCGTGTGGGTCCAATGCGTCCAGGTGATTGTGATAGTCGATGACCGGAAAGCGGGGCAGTACCGGTTCGTGGTTTTCAGCCACGAGCACAGACTGCGGTTGAAAATCGCTCAACGGTAGGCTCACTTCCGCCTTCGCCGTCACCATCGCCACAAATTTATCTTCCGAGCTAGCCATCAAAATTCTTTCCCTTTTAGTTCCGCGACGACGTGCTTGAGTTAATCGTTAGCGCTTCTGTCTTAGAAGCAACTGTATTCAACAATCGTCGTGTCAGTCAACGCAAAAGGAAACCAAACGAAACCATCAAGGAAAACGCGAGCATCGGAAAGAATTTTTGGATGAACGGGCGTCAGACAAGGGTCACGGCGATATTTTGCGCGCGCAGTCCTTCTGCAATCTCACTAGGCAAATTACGATCCGTGATCACATGGTGAATTGCGCCAGGCGGCACAATGCGGGACAGGCTCCGGCGGCTGAATTTAGTCGAATCACATACGGCGATAACCTGCCGCGCGGCTTTCACCATGGCCCGGTTCACACGCGACTCGAGAAAGTTGGGCGTAGTGATCCCTACTTCGAGGTCAAAGCCATCAACACCCAGGAATAAAACGTCCGCGTGCATTTCTTCAAGATTGTCTTCGGCAAGCGGCCCAACCAGGGAGAATGAGTTCTTACGCAGGGTTCCGCCAATCAAAATCACCTCGAAGTCCGTTCCCGCAAGCTCTGCGGCAATGTTCACAGCATTGGTGATGACGGTCAGCTGGCTGAACCGCTTCAATCCCTGCGCTATAGCTGTTGTCGTTGTACCGGAGTCCAGGATGATGCACTGTCCGTCTTCCACCATCTTGACGGCGGCGGCGGCAATCCTTTCCTTCTCGTGAAAATTATGCTTCTGTTTTTCTTGAAGGGTGGGGTCTACCAATGCACTGGATTGAATTCGTAGCGCTCCGCCATGAGAACGCTGAACCAGACCTTTTGCCTGCAAATAGTCCAGATCTTTGCGGATGGTGATCTGAGATATCTTCAGCTCTCGGGAAAGCTCACCCACCAGCACTCTGCCGTCATTTTGGATCTGTTCCAGAATATGCTGTCTGCGCTCGTCGATCAGCATATCGTGCTTCATGCCGCCAACCGTCGCTCCAGCCTTCGTTTTGTTTCTCATGGATCTTCCCGGAACCCCACATCGCTTCAAAGAAACACGCTGCTTCGGAAGCAGACATGCGTTTCAACCAAACCGGATAATAAACGAGACTGTATCTGAATTCCATAGCCCCGGTCCATCTTCGATTGAAGCTAATTCAGTCCTGCAAAACGAAATAGCGCGACCGGCAACGATTGTCATCGCCGATCACGCTATCTCAACAAGCCGGCAAAAGAACGCTTAGAAGATAAACCTCCCGCTCACCAGGCCCGCTCTGGGACCGCCAAAACTATTGGCGGTTGTGCTCGTTATTTGACCAACCCCGGCATCTGTGATGGTGACGTCCGGGTCTCCGAAGTTCGTATGATTGAGCACGTTTGTGAAGCTACCCTTTATCTCCAGCTGGGTTTCCCTGAATATCGAAAATGTTTTGAAAAGAGCAAGGTTTACGACATTCATCCTTGGGCCTTCAATCGTGCCGAAGGCTCCACTGCCGAATGTCCCACTCTGTGGAATGGCGAATGCTGCAGGATTAAACCAATTCGTAATGGATCGCGTACCCACAGGAAGGGTCGACTGACTTACCCTTTGAGCAGCCCCACTAAACTGGTTGGTGTTCGAGGGGTCAGGTCCGCTAAAACCTGGAGTGAGAAAGTCGCCGCTCTGTGCCAGATAGGCTCCACTGATTCTCCATCCGCCAATCATTCTCGACGCATAACTGTCCCCGTTGAGCAGCCGTTTTCCATGCCCGATCGGCAATTCCCAAATCAGGTTGGAAACGAAGCTCACACGAGGATCATATTTCGCGTTTCCCTTTTGACGCGACAGGTTGTAGCTATCCTCAGCGGTCACGCCGCCATCAATACCATTGGCCAACGTATCATCGTCGTCTGTCAGATTTTTGGCCCAGGTAAAACCGGCTTCATAGCTAAAACCGCCCCTGAAGCTACGTGTGACCTCCGCCGATAGTGCGTTGTAGTTTTCATATCCCCCGTTGTCGAAGAGATAGGCCGAGTAGAAGAGAGGATATGGAGTCGCACTTTGCGAAAAGGGCGTGGTACTTGCATGCACCTGGTTGATATTTCTTGCGTAGACCAGCTTGACGGCTCTTGTGCCAATGTAGGAAAGGCGAAGCCCGGTATTGAAGCCGATATTCTGCTCGAGCGTCAGGTTAAACTGCTGTGCGTAAGGATTGCGGAGATCCCGATTGAATGTCTGAATATTCACGGCACCTGCGCCAATTCCGCCAGCGCTGCTGTTGATGGGACGTTGGAAGCTGATCAGCGGCGATCCATTCACAATGTTGTTGGTGTATCCAACACTTACCCCAAAGGGCCCGCCGTAGAGATAGGAAAACAATGCGGCACTGAGTTCGTCGTTATAGATTCCGTAGCCACCGCGAATCACCGTACTGTCATTTTTGAATGGCCGATATGCAAATCCTAACCTGGGATAGATTGCAAGCTTGAATCCATCTCTCATGCTCCGTTGAGGAAACCCAGCGTCTTGAGCGGTTTGGATGGGAATTTGCGACGGGAAGACTGGATTGATGTCATTTCGCGCAATACTCTCGGTGGGAACAACGATCGCACCATTTGCAGGATTGAATGAAGCGATCACATTGTACTTATCCACCGCGGGACTGTTGTAGTCGTAACGCACCCCATAAAACAGAGTAAGGTTTGATTTGACCTTCCAATCGTCTTGCGCAAAAGCACTCAGATACCACAGACGCGCATATTGAGGCGAACGCGGATAGGTGTAGCTCGTTGTCTGGGGCAAACCCAATAGAAAGTCGGCATAGCCGAAGTTCGTGTAGGCGCCATCGAAGCTGAAACTTCCAAACGTTGGATTGAAATATTGATCCGCCTGCATTGGGCGAAACTCTACTCCGGTCTTAAACGTGTGAGATCCGCGTTGGTACGTTAGCTGATCCACAAACTGAACGGTCTGTTCCGTAGGCGCACTCTGTGGCAACTGATATGGCGAAGTAAAGTCGCTTGTGTAGACCGAAGGAATTCCAGTGTTGTCAGCCGGCGCCACTTGAAAGCCGGTAATCCCCAGATCATCGACGATCGCCTGTCCTCGGAGTGCGCCACCAAAATCATTGGCCGTATGAGTAAAGCCAACTTTGGCGACATTGATCATTCGCGGCGTTACGATCCAGGTATCCGAAATAACTCCCTGCCATGTATGTCGCTTCTGCACACGATACCCTGTGAGAGAGGGCGGCAGACCGCTGTCCAGAACCTCGGGCGATGACCTTATATAGCCCACGCGAGCGAACATGCTGTTGGATTGAGAAAAGGTATAGTCGCTCCGCAAGTAATAGCGGTTCGTGTAGACATGCTGGGGATAGGTACCTCTGAAGTTGGCAATAAAATTACCAGGTGCACCAAAATTCGGCTCAGGATAAAACATCTCTTGCCACTTCAGAGCTGCCGAATCGAGCATGTAGGAGGGGATCGTGTTGTCCGCAAATGGAGCGCCAGTATAGGGATTATTGATAATGACCGGATTGGGTCCTTGCAGAAGCGAACTAAAGTCTCCTGCGCGCATGGCCATGGTCGGCACACTCGGATTGATGGAAATGGGCTGCGCCTGCCTCAAGAATTCGCCCGAAGCAAAAAAGAACCATTTGTCGCGCAGTATCGGACCTCCTATATTGGCTCCGAAATCATTCTGAATGAGACGTCCCAGCGAATTCGAGAAATAGTTTCTCGCATCCAACGCGCTATTGGCGTAGTTGTCGAATAAGTCGCCGTGAAATTTGTTCGTCCCCGATTGTGTGATAACGCTGATGTTGAGCAGTTGCCCAAGCTCTGCTTTGTTATCGACCGCGGAATAGGCGACCTCCTGGATCATGCCAAACGGCGGCAGAGAAGGTCCGACCATATTGCCATAAAGGGCTGAATTCGAACTGATGCCGTCTACGTTGTAATACGCTTCCCCGCCGCGGGAGCCATACATCGACCAGTCGAACGAGCTACCGGCCTGGGAACCGCCAGGCAGGAGCGAAGTGTAAAACAATAATCCGCTGTCGCCGGTTGCGTCGGAAGTGCTCAACAAGTTGGAGGAAGTATTTGCCAGCGTTTCTGAGCCGACAGTGCTTGCAATTGACGGCATATCCGTCTGAATCACAGGGGCACCCGCGTTAACAGTAACCGTAGCACTCGTCGTACCCATCTTCAGATCAACATCGATTCTCACTGTCTGTTGAGCGGCAACAACAACGCCCGTGCTGCGAAACTGCGAGAAACCGGCCGCCTCGACTCTCACCGTGTAGGTGCCTGGATTGAGATCGGCCGCCTGATAATCTCCTTTGGCATCGGTGCTCACTCTACGCGCAACGTTCGTACCTTCATTGACTATCGTCACGCTGGCGTTGGGTAGAACAGCCCCTCCCGGCGTCGAGACCGTGCCGACAATGTTCCCTACCGTAACCTGGGCAAAAAGTGGGAACGAAAGAGTCACGAGGATAGCCAGAGTGCACAGCCTGAAGATCGCCCACCTGCGACACTCTTGAGACTGAGAGGCATTACCGTTGCTCAGCTGCCGTAAAACTTCGGTTTCCATTGCGCACTTCCTCCAATTCACTTTTTTCAATCTCGACACGTTCTACTGAGCGCGTTTTGCTTCGTAAATTTTTATTCCGTATTATTACGATTCGATTATGTATTGGGACGAACAATAATCATTAGTAACCATCATGTCAAGGGAATGAGGTAGGAAAAATAGCAATTCGGGTATTGGCTTATTTGCCGCCGACGATCGAAGATTGACGATAAAACGCTAATCTTTCGGCATAAGCCCGGATCCACCCTATTGAAAGATGTGGTTGCCTTGCCCCGTAATAAATGATAAGTATTCGTAATGTATTTCGATTGAATATACCCCTCATGTCCGTACCTGACATTACGATTACCTGCGAGATCGACTTCGATCTGGGCCTGCAAGTCCGAAGAAGAGACCCCTCCCTTGACCGCAACATATTCCGGATGGTCTTTGAGGAGAGTTTTCCGGCAATCCGCAGGTCGGGCTATAGCCCTTCTACGACCGGCCCTGCCCATTTCCACCGTCACCAGGAGGACGTTTGAGCGACTTGGTTTGGATTCCGCGACTGCCGTTCTTGCGGACGGCCACTTCCCTGCTTGTACTAAGCACGTTTTCGCTCGCGCAAAACGGCACTTCGGTGAAACCGATAACGACGTCTGTCTCCAACAAAACAATGACGGCGCGGGTCGATCTTTCGCCGGGCCAGCCAGAGCTCCAAATTCACGATCTCGCCCGCCAACGCAATCTTGCGTTTTCGCAGCTCTTCTCGATCACCTTGAAGGATGGTTCAGTTCTGCAACCGGCATCGTTGCAATCTAAGCGCCCATTCAGCTCGGAGACGATCCCGTCAAAATTACCCGACTCGGGCGGAGAGCGCCTTTGCACCGACTTCCATGACACGCGAACAGCTGCTGATCTTCATTGGTGCCTCCTGGCACGCGCGAATAGCACCTACTTACGTGAGGAACTCACCATACGCACTGCTGATCGGGACCTTCCTATTACAGAAATCCAGTTACTCAATTTTCAGGACCCCCAGGCCCATGTGGCCGGAACAGTCAAAGGCTCGCCTGCAGTGGACGGTCGGATGTTCTTCGGCTTCGAGCATCCCTTGTCTTGGAGCCGCGTAGTCAATGGCCGAGTTCAAATGGGAATTGCGCGCGATCTACCTCTACAGGCAAACCAGTCTGTTACATACTCCGCTGTGATCGGGACCGCTAAGCCGGGGCAGACGAGGCGGGCCTTCTTGAGCTATATCGAGAGAGAACGACCGCGTCCTTATGACCTTTTTTTGCATTACAACTCCTGGTATGACATCGGCTACGAGAATCGATACGACGAAGCTGCGGCTGTTGATCGCATTCACGCCTTCGGTAAAGAGCTGGTTGAGAAGCGGCATGTAAAGCTCGACTCATTCCTGTTCGACGATGGCTGGGACAATCCTGAATCATTCTGGGGTTTTAATCCAGGCTTTCCAAACGGATTTACTGAGGCCGCTCGCGCCGCCGCCGACATACACGCCGGCATTGGAGTATGGCTTTCTCCCTGGGGCGGTTACGAAGAACAAAAGCGGCAGCGCATCGAGTTTGGAGAGAAATACGGATATGAAATCATTCACGACGGCTTTGCGCTGTCAGGGCCCAAGTATTTCCGCGACTTCTCCAAGGTCTGTCTGGAGATGGTGGATCGATACAACGTCAATCAGTTCAAGTTTGACGGTACGGGAAATGCCGATCGTGTCTTTCCGGGATCAGCCTTCGATAGCGACTTCGACGCGGCTATTCATCTGATCCATCGAATCCGGGAAGAAAAACCGGGTATTTTCATCAACCTCACCACTGGCACTTACCCCTCCCCATTCTGGCTATTTTTTGCGGACTCGATCTGGCGCGGCGGAGAAGATCATGACTTCGCTGGAGTAGGAACGTCTCGGCAACGCTGGATGACCTACAGAGACGAGCAGATGTATCGGAATACCGTTGTGCGCGGCCCTCTCTTCCCACTTAACTCCCTTATGCTTCACGGCATCATTTACGCGCAGCAGGCTCAGGGCTTAAAGACTGATCCCAATCATGATTTTGCCGACGAGGTTCATTCTTATTTCGGCACGGGAATTCAACTGCAAGAGATGTACATAACGCCGTCATTGCTGACCCCGACCGATTGGGATACTCTCGCCAACGCCGCTAAGTGGTCACGGAATCATTCTGCCATTCTCAAAGACACGCATTGGATTGGAGGCGACCCTGGCAAGCTGCAGGTCTACGGATGGGCGGCGTGGGCTCCCTCCGGATGGGTCATTACGTTGCGCAATCCATCCGATCATAGCCAGCAATTTCAGATGGACTTGAATCGCGTCCTTGAGCTGCCTGCAGAAGCTGAGAAGTCTTTCACTGTTCAGCAGCCCTTTGAGGCACCGCAGCCGACTCCGATCAATTGGCAAGCCGATCGCGCTGTCTCAATTTCATTGAAGCCTTTTGAAGTGCGCATCTTTGAATCGAAGACGTCTGCAATACAACCCTGATCCGGTTTGAGTTGTCTAGCACCATCGCATCAACCTCCCCTTGGGGCGCAATATAGTTAGGAGCATACAAAGGTGAACCCTCTAAAAGCATTGTTAGATTTACCCACAACTGAAAAGGAAAATAGAGGAGTCGTCTACACTCCTCAGGAAATCGCGCAGCAGCCCGATACCTGGACTCACACCTGGAATCTCCTGAATAGCCGCCTCCCGGAGATTCAGTCTTTTCTCGCAACCGCTGGTGTAACTGCAATACCGCGCGACAAGCCGACCGTATATCTCGTCGGAGCCGGCTCTTCCGACTACATTGGACATTGCCTGCATCACCTGCTCCGGCAGAAATGGCAGTGCGAAGTCGTCCCTGTCTCCAGTACCGATATGCTGGTCAATTTCTCCGACTTCATTCTTGAAGGCCATCCATACCTATGGATTTCTTTCTCGCGCTCGGGGGATAGCCCGGAAGGCGTCGCCGTGCTTGAGCGCGCGCTCGCCGAACAACCTCAGATCTTTCATCTGGTAGTTTCCTGCAACGCTTCTGGTCAGATGAGTCGGATCATCGAGGATAAGCCTAATTGTCTTGGAATCGTGCTTGACGAGGAAACCAACGATCAGGGGCTCGCCATGACCAGTTCCTTTACGAACATGGTGATCGCCGGTCAGGCACTCGCACACGCGTGGTCTCCCAAAGAATACGCAGGGACTGTCAAGGTGATGTCTGAAGCCGCAACCGGCTTTCTTCCGGTTGCGGCTGAATTCGCAGCCCACCTGGCTGACCAGGAGTACAGCCGTGCGTGTTTTATTGGCTCTGGCGTACTGGCGGGAACCGCTCTCGAGTCTGCGCTCAAATTACTGGAGCTCACCGCCGGGAAAGTCAAGACGATGTCGCAAGCAACCTTGGCCCTCCGCCATGGCCCTATGGCTGCGCTCGATCAGGAAACCCTGTTTATCAGTTTCCTTTCAACCCGCAGTACGCAACAACGTTATGAGATCGATCTGCTTCGAGAGATTGAACGAAAGCAGCTTGTAGGTACTTCACTTGCAATCGTAGGGTGTGGATCATCTCATCTGCCTAAATTTGAGACTACAGAAATAGTAGCTCCCCAACTACACCGGCCTATCCCGGACTTATATCGTCCGGCAATCGATGTCATCTTCGGTCAGCTCCTGGGCCTCTTCTTCAGCTTGCGCAATGGTTTGACGCCTGATTCTCCAAGTCCCAACGGGGCTATTAGCCGTGTCGTTCAACCTATTGAGATTTACTAGCCCCGGATCTCCATTAGATTTTTTGTCAGAGGAAACGCAGTGAGCATCGGGTATTCGTTTCGGGCGTTCACGCGGTCGGATCTGCCGATGATTCTGCAATGGCTTCAAACTCCCGAAGTCAGGCGGTGGTGGGGCGATCCTGAGACCGAATACGCGTTACTGCTCGAAGACCTTGACGAACCTGGGATGAGGCAGTGGATTGTCGAATGGAATGGTCATCCCTTCGCTTATATCCAGGTCTACGAACCTGGCCGCTGGCCCCAATCGCATTTGATGAATTTGCCCACCGATTCGTTAGCCATCGACACCTTTATCGGCGAACCCGAAATGCTTGGGATCGGAAACGGTGGTAGATACCTACGAGTATTCGCACAGATGTTGATTGACGAAGGTGCATCCACGGTAGCGATCGATCCTGCGGCAGATAATCATCGCGCCAGAAGAGCCTACGCTCGGGCAGGCTTTGCCGGAGACGAAGTTGTAGATTCTAACAGTGGCCCTGTTGTGGTGATGCAGTTCAGGTTGGTCTCCGGATCTGATCATTGACGGACCCAAACCAAGGTTGACAATCCTCAGCTCATACTTTCGGATGCTAGAATCATCCGCACCGAACCGCATGTCCGAAGTCGCTACTTCAACGGTACGCCACTCTACCCCTTTGGTTATGGCCTGAGTTATAGCCGTTTCCTCTATACCAACGGCACCCTTTCCTCGCGCAAGCTACAGGCCGGAGAAGCGCTCGAAGCAAGCGTTGCTGTGTAGAATGCGGGTGATCGCGATGGGAACGAGACAATCGAATTTTATCTGATCTCCGAAACAATACCGGGTGCGCCGCTCCGTTGGCTCGTCGGTTTCGCAAAGGCGCATCTGCGCAAGGATGAGACAAAGACCATTCGTGTAACGATAGATCCACGGCAATTGAGCATGGTGGACACAAATGGAAATCGAATGATTCAGTCGGGCAAATACAAACTCTATGTGGGTGGCGGCCAGCCCGAGGACGAAGGAGGCATCTATCTGCCTTTTCAGATTGAAGGCGAAAGCCGTACTCCTCCTGGACAAGTACAAGCGCATGCAGAGCCTAAACCGGACAGCACCCAAGACGATAATGGTCAAGATGGATAGACGCGAATTTCTGCACGGCTCCGCAGTCGTGCTAGCGAGTGCCACTTCAGGCCAGTTCTTGGTGGCCGGCACGTCCAACGCAACTCCGATCTTCTCCACCGGCAATCGGCGCCGGCAACAGGCTTACGATCGCGCACTTGCGGTGCTTGCCGGCAATGTGCAAACACTACCGCGCTTCGATGCTCCTGTATTGATCGAAGGCGCAGAGTACGCCGGCATCTGGCAGGAATGCGGTCCGCATGAGGCGTTGGTCTATCGCCCCTTCCGGGCCGACGTGGCACGCGACAGCCACAGGACTTTCTTCGCCCTGCAACGCGAAGATGGACAGATCCCTGCAAACAACAAGCGCTCTGAGACCGGCTTTGGACAGATTCAGATGGTAGTGCCAGTCGCCGCTACAGCGTGGGAACTGGCTCACAGCACGGGAGATGAAGAGTTACTAAGTACCGCTTATCAAAGCTGTGCACGCTGGGATAGTTGGCTGATGCGTTATCGGAACACCCGGGGCACAGGTCTCGTGGAAGGCTTTTGCACCTACGATACTGGCCAGGACAACAGTCCGCGCTGGGCTGGCATGCCCAACCAATGTCCAAACAAAGACGCCAGGATCTGTCCATCTGCTCCGGGATTGCCCCGGCTGTGTCCAGATCTTTCCGCTACTGTTTTTGGAGCGCGCGTGGCCCTTGCTTCGATGGCGCGAGCCCTTGGCAAAAGCGCGGAAGCCGATCGCTGGACGGAGAGCGCGGAAGAGATTCGCAGGCTGATCCTCACCCGTCTCTATGATGTCGATGATGTAGCGTTCTATGACCTCGATGCTGACGGGCATTTCGTTCGTGTCCGCTCCGACGTTCTTTGTCGTGTGTGCGGTGAACATGTAGTCGACCAGAAAATGTTCGACACTCTCTGGGAGAAGCAGATTCATAACTCCAAGGCATTCTGGGCGCCGTATCCACTGCCCTCGATCGCTTTGGATGACCCTACATTCGTGCGGCCCATCCCCAAAAACTCCTGGGGTGGAGCATCACAGGCCCTCACCGCACTGCGCGCATCGCGCTGGCTCGAGTTTTACGGCAAGCCGGCGCAGTTTGCATTCCTCATGGATCGTTGGTTTGATGCCATCCAGCGCGACATGACCTTTCGCCAGCAGATCGATCCTATAACCGGCGAATTCACTCAGAGCGATCTGCCAAATTATTCGCCTGTTTCGTTGCTGATGGTCGACTTCACCTGGCGACTGGCTGGAATCCACGAAGAGCAGGATGAGTTGGAATGGAATGTCCGCCCTGGATATGCGGCGGCAGAGGCAGCGCGTTTTTCTTTACCATTCGATAGAAGCCATTCCGCCGCAATGATCTATGAAAAAAAAGGCGCCACGTTGCAGCTGGATAGGCGGGTGCTTGGCCGCATCGACGGAGGAGTGGTCCGTCTCGTCACGGACAAGCACGGGCATCCGAAGCGTTTGATCGGTATTAGCGAGAATGCTCAGACCGTTTCTGTCATCCTCTCCGGACAGCCTGCACGGCACATTTCTATTTTTCCGAATCAATCAATGCCTTTTTCTTAAATCGTGATAGGCACTTGCCAGAGACGCAACGGCACAAGCCACGCTTCACCTCACTAGAATGATTCCTTCAGGAGACCCGCTTTGATTCGCAGAGATTTTCTTCAACAGCCTCATCTATGGTGAAGGGCTGGAAGACTATCCATCACAGGCACTGGTCTCATCTGGGGCGAGGGTCTAAGGCGCGGTGACGCAGGTGAGCTACCCCATGCAGAGAGCCCGGGTGTTGGCAACAAGACAATCGCCTAAAGAACTGTCGCAACATCATCATCCAGAACATCTCGATCCTGATGGGCGGGTCACTTCGCAATTTGCTCGCCGGCGTGGACAACGTTCTTATTGATGGCCCCAAGATCGACACGAATCGCGATGGCATCGATTTGGACTGTTGCCGCAATGCGCGCGTCTCCAATTGCGCCATCAACTCGCCCTGGGATGACGGAATCTGCCCGAAGAGCTTCTTGAAACTTGAAGAGCTGGGATGCTTTGATTAAAGCTGCGAGGGGTTGAGCTGGCGACCTAGGGAAAAATTCAGATAGTGATTGCAAAGAAGCAAAGATAAATAATAGAGATCAGCGATAAGCGATGGTTACGTTGATACCTCGCTATACTGGCAAGAAGCGAGCGTCTTCGCTGCCAACCATATGATCAGACCTGAACTGAGAATATTCCGAAGGAGACAAGCCCCATCTGAAGCCTTCCCTTCGTCATCGTGGCCGCTTGTGTCAGCAGGTCCTCAACCATCGCAAATCCGGAGAGACTTATGTCTACGCTTGCCGAGGTGGGATTTATCGCCACAAGTACGCGCTGATTTCCATGAGATCGCTCATAGACAAAAGGTACCTTGAAGCTCTCTGCGTATAAGACTCTAAATCCACCTGTATTTGAAAGGGCCGGGATCTCGCTTCGCAGCTTAATGAGCTTCCGGGTGAAATGCAGCATTGAATCTGGCTTCCCCTCCTGATCCTCAACCGTAGGTCGCTTAGGATCGGGATCGAGCGGCAGGTATAGATCCCCTGGCGGGGCTTCTGAGAAACCAGCGTTCTTTCTCATGGACCATTGCATGGGCGTACGGGAGCCGGAGCGCAGGCCTGCTCGATTGGCACCCTCCCTTTCGGGAGCATCTTCTAGAAATCGCATCCCTATTTCATCCCCGTAATACAAAAACGGTATGCTAGGCATGGTGAACAGCATCGCGAAGAGAACCCGTACATCCTTTTCGTCGCGACCCCTTGTCGGCCGCGGAAAGTCATGATTGCCGGTCGGAAGAGAGATATAGCCCTGGTTGCGTGTGGGTAGATAATTCTCCGTATAGTTTTGGACGAATCGAGTGATATCTCCTCGCCCAGATCGCTCGAAGAATGCATCCGGCTTGCGGCTTTCCCCCTCCGGAATGCTGCGGGGACCAACCAGATCTATATATGCCGGCTGGCCGAAGTGGAGCAAAAAGTCGACATTGAAGCCCGAAGAAATGGATTGAGCAGGATGGCCCCATTCAGCGATGAGCACGGCCTCGGGATAATAGCGGTTGAGCCACGTTCGATTCTCCTGCCAGAGTTTACGAATACCTTCTCCGTCGGGATCGTTGCGAATAAGAGATGACGCCATATCCACACGAAATCCATCCACACCGAGATCAAGCCAGAACTTCATTACCTGTCGCAAGTTTTCCTGCACCGTTCGACAGATTGGATCGTTCATTGATCTCTGCCACGGCTTCGACGGGTCAGGTTTGAAATAGCCATAGTTCAGAGCCGGCTGGAACGAGAAGAAATTTGCCACGTAACGGTCCGGACGCGTTCTAGGATTGGGCGCTCCCAGCGCAGCAAATGTATTTTGTACGGACTCCTCCGCAGGTACCCATATATACCAATCACTGAACTCATTCTGATCGGCCCTCATTGACTGCCGAAAGAATGGATGCTGAACCGACGTGTGACCCGCCACAAGATCCAGGCAGACCTTCATTCCCAGCCTGTGCGCCTCGCTGGCCAGAATGCGAATATCGTCATTTGTGCCATACCGCGACGCAACGTTCACAAAATCTGCTACGTCATACCCCGCGTCTCCGAACGGAGAATCAAATACGGGATTAAGCCACAACGCGTTGCATCCAAGAGATTGAATGTAGCCGAGCTTGGATATCAACCCAGGCAGGTCGCCAATTCCATCGGCATCAGAATCACAAAAGCTTTGCGGATACACCTGGTAAAACACTGCCGAGCGTAACCACGATGGTCCTGGAGGCGCAATATCGGAGGTCGTATCCGTTGAGTCAGGTGCACCGAATACTTCTGCCATGGCCTTCGCTCCAAACGCTACGTCCGCCGCTAATAGAAACGGCATCATTTTCAGTAAGTTTCTTCGGCTAATCTGATCCACAGTGCTCCCAATGTCTGGCGGCAAGATAAGACCAGGCAAATTGCTATCGCCCGGTGCTGTCAAAGCTAATTCGATAGACACTCGCGTATTTGCAAGGGATCTCAGTCGCTATCTGGATGTGCAACCCGTCGACCGACTGTGTAAAAGGCACAGGACTAGCCGAGCCAAGTACAGTTACGCTGCTTACCGGGCGGCGGCCTACGGTATCTCCTCGAAGTGAATGAATAATGACTTCGTCTTTTGCGGGACAGGACATTTCGATAGCGTAGAGAGAGCCGCTTTTCGTCGTAAACCGAAAGTCTTGCGGGGTGTACGGCGTAGTATCGGTATCGTGAAATGAACCCGGATTTACGTTGGTTGGCCCTTCACCATAAGTGTCCCATGGGCGAGTACCATAGATAGCTTCACCGTTCACGTTCAGCCATCCACCAACATTCTCAAGAACTTGCTGGACCTGTTCCGGAATTGTGCCATCCGCTCTCGGTCCTATGTTCAAAAGAAGATTGCCATTCTTACTCACAATGTCCGCGAGTTGCTGCACAATAAAAGCTGGCGTCTTGAACGTATCGTTTTCGATATATCCCCAGGACTTATTACTAACCGAAGTGTCCGTTTGCCATACATTTGGCAGAATGCCAGGAGCTTGGCCGCGCTCGATATCCAGAACACCTGAGTGCTTTTCCATATCGACCAGCTTGTAGTTGATGATGCCAACCTGGCCGTGCCGCGTAGATTCGTTGTAGTAGTAAGCCGCAAACTCTGCCAGGTACGGCCTTATCGACGGCTGCCCGATCCACCAGTCGAAGAAAATCAGTTCGGGATGATACTTCTGCACAATTTCAGCATTGCGCGCCAGCCAGTCCTCGGCGTATGCCGGACTAACATAGGTCCAGTCTTCTGCCAGCTGATCACTTTTTTCAATCTTCCTGGGGTGGGCGGGACCATAAAACGCTGCGTACTGAGGATCGTTGACATCGGAATCCTGCTTCCGACCACCGTCCAGAAACCAATCATGCTCGATGCGGTGCGATGATGCACCTAGATGCAACCCTTCCGCGCGCACGGCCTGCGCCAGTTCTCCCGCAAGATCTCTATGCGGACCCATTTTCTTCGCCGTCCAGTCAGAAATGTCGCTGTTGTACATTGCAAAACCATCATGATGTTCAAATACCGGAACTACATAACGGGCGCCAGACTCTTTAAATAGGCGAGCCCATTCTTTTGGATCAAACTTGTCCGCCGTGAACATGGGGATGAAGTCTTTGTAGCCAAACTTCGTCACGGGCCCATAAGTGGCCACGTGGTGCTTGTTGATCTCCGACCCTTCGATATACATCTGCCGCGGGTACCACTCGTTGCCAAAGGCTGGAACAGAGTACAGGCCCCAATGAATAAAGATGCCGAACTTTGCATCTCGATACCATTCGGGGACTTCATAAGTCGATAGCGATTGCCAGTCAGGCTGAAATGGCCCAGCCTTGATCGCTTTCTGGACCTCCAACAGAATGGCTTCACGTTGCGAATCATATTTCGCACTCGCCTTCTGCCATGCCTCGTCGATAGCGACTGGACTCAACCCGACGGTGTTTCGTTCCTGAGGAGGCGTTTGCGCACAGAGCTGAAGTGAGATGCCGATCATGAGGGCTGCTGCTCCAGCAGCCAAGCCTCCAATCTTCAATGAACCCAGGTGACGGGCCTTACTTTCCCGATACATTCTTCGTAGTCCTCCGTGCAACCACTCTGAGAATACTGCGCTCCGCCGAAATGATCCACGCATGCGGTTGACAGGGGTTGAATACTAGTTCCGAGACGTCATTCTCCTTAAAAGCCTTCGTCGAATGGCCTCATATGTGAAGCGGCGCTCATTGGTCCATGGACGATTCTAGAAGACGAACTTGGCGCTTACCTGGAACTGTCTCGGATTGTTATTCTGGCTGGTGATCGACCCGAATCCTTGAGATCCGAAGCTCGCCGACGGACCGGAAAAGATAACCTGGTTGAACACATTGAAGCTATCTATGCGGATCTGCAGAACGCTCTCCCGATATAACCCAATGTCCTTGCTCGCAGACATATCCAGGTCGAAATATGCAGGCGTACGAATCTGCGATGTAAGTCGTGGCACATTCCCCAGCTGCAATGAAAGCGGATAAGCAAAGCCGCTCGCATTCAGGTATCCGTGAGCCACACGACTGTGGATGCCGCCACGAGTCGTCGTCGGAAGCCCAGTGTAGTTTGGACGCGATCCGGCGTATGTCGGCGCACCAGAGTTGCTGAAGTTGAGCGGGTATCCCGAGTGTGCCGTGTAAATACTGGAGAGTTGCCAGCCACTCACAAGGTGCTGGACAAAGCCTGGGGAGTCGGTAAGAAAACGCTGGCCATGGCCAAATGGAAGATCCCAAATCGCGGAGCCAACGAACAGATTCGTAATGTCGCTTGGAGAGACCGCCCGCTCCAGATTGAGCAGATGGGAATTTTGATATCCGGGAAGTCCAATATCCAATCCTCCCGTAGTCAGGTTGTTGACGTTGGTGAGCAGCTTCGACCACGTATAAGAAATGATCGTGGTAAGGCCGCGATTTCCGCGCTTCGTGAGATTGGCTTGCAGCGAATTATAACCAGCCTCTCCGACCGCGATGTTCATCTCTGTGATGCCGGTGTATTGAGGGAACTGTCGCAGGAGCTGAATACGCTGTACCGTAGGCGCTGCCAACGATCCGGTTGTAACGTGTCCGACAAAGGGATTGGCAACAGACTGCTGGAGATATGCCACCTCGGATGCATCGCCCGCATACTTATAGTAGGAGGGATCGAGATCGTTTGGGGTCAAAGAAAGTGGCAAATGGATGCCATGACTACCTGCATAATTCAGGCTGAAGACGAACTGCTGCGGGAGAGTGTTTTCAAATCCGAAGTTGTATTGTTCTGAGTAAGAGACAGGATTGTTGTAGATTGTTCCTGATATATTGGCGCCCGAAGCATACGTCGGTCCCGTGACGGTTGGATAGAGAATTCCTGTAGGAAACGGATTCGTTATCGTGTTTGCGGGAGTAAAGCCATCGATTGTAGATGCATAGCTTGTGCTGACCGCATTCCCGGGATTGCCGGTGGTATAGATACGTTCTTCATAGGGGATGAAAAGGAGACCATAAGCTCCTCGAAACACGAGCTTCGGATCTACTTGGAAGGCAAACCCCACCCGTGGAGCAACCGCATTGACCGGATGCCAGAGAGAAGTATGGTTTCCCGGTATGCTGGCGAACTCCGCGGCGCCCGTGAAATTTAGCCCCGTCTGTGTCGAGAGAGGGTTAGCACCCGCAGGGTCAAAGGTGGCTAGCTTGTTGTGCCGCTCGTTCACTCCACCCTGATATTCATAGCGTAAGCCTAGGTTAAGCGTGAGTGATGGGAGGATCTTCCAATCGTCCTGAGCATATAGACCAGTATATTTCTGGTAGTAGGACTGGCTTATAAGCTGAACGATAGATCCCGAGGTAGGATTTCCCAGGAGAAAGGCCGCAACAGCATCGAAGGTAGACTGGCCGCTTACGGCAGCCGCACTCGGATTAGGTCCTCTGGTGAAAGTCGAATCGTAGCTGAAGATTCCCGATCCATTGCTGAGCGTGCCGTCATTGTCAAAGATCATCCGGCCGTCCCAACCAAGGGTGAGTGTATGCCTGCCTCTTTGCAGAAGAGCAGATGCCCCTAGGAAGTGGGTATAGCGGGAGTAGCGGAAAAGGTTTGTATCGCCAAGGGTGGGCAGTCCACTTACTTGAAACTGGGGGAGACCGGGCGCTTGCATTTGAGAGACAAATGTTTGAGAAAATCCGGCGTCAAGCGGATTCACATTCACAAGGCCGGACTTCCGGCTATTTCCCTGATCGAGAAATCCGTAGCGAATATCAAAAAGTGTATTGGGAGACAACGCATAGACCGTTCCAAGATTGAAAATATATCCGCTCAAACTCTGCACATAGGCATTCGGACCGACGTAAGTTCCAAGTAGGTCTGGCTCATGATGTACGTTGTCGTCCTTGGTGAGCCGCACCAACAACTGATCCTTTTGCGAGATTGCCTGATCGAGCCGCAAGCTGTATTGATAATCGCTATCCTGCGCTGTAGTCGCGGTGGTGACGTTATTTACGGTTCCAGGCCTGTTAGGCAGTGGAAAAAACGACAACGAAAAGAGCGCACTCGGATTCAACATATCCTGGGGGATGGTGTTGTTTGTGAAAGCTGTGCGCTTGTAAGTTCCGTTGCCGACCGGAGTGAGAGTGTAAGGGTTATAAATTGCGGCGGGCGCCTCGGTAAAGATACCCTGCCGTTCGAGTGCAGTAGGAACGGTGTAGGTCGAGGTTGTCCCTCTCCTCGATTCGGCTCCTTCGAATCCGAAGAAAAAGAATGTTCGGTTTCGCCCATCGTAGACCTTTGGGATTGAGAAAGGGCCGCCGAGCGTCACTCCGAATTGGTTGTAGTGCTTGGGCAGGCGATAGTCATCTCGTCCCGGGATGGGTGGAGCGCTCTGTTTCTGGAAATAGTTAGCGGCGTTAAAAATCGTATTCTGATCGAACTCGTAAACCGAACCGTGATAGTTGTTGCTTCCTGATTTAGTGATAGTGTTCAGAATGCCGCCGGAGGTGTAGCCAAACTGCGCCGGGGGCACGCTGGCCTGCACCTTGAACTGCGCGACGATCTCCTGGGATGGAGTGAAGACCGGTTCACCCTGGCAGCAGACCGTAATCGGAAAGCCGTCCATCAAAATTTCATTACCGCCTGCGAGACCGCCGTTAGTGCTGAAGTCGTTGTCTCCTGCCGCCACCACCGCTCCACGCTGATTCACTATGCCGGTGCCGAACGATGGAAATGTTGCGACCCCGGGAGCCAGGCCAGCCAGGGCAAGTGGATTGCGACCGGAGACCGGCAAGCTGACGAGATCACGGGCGCTCACCACCTGGCCGAGACTGGAGGTCTCCGTCTCAAGTCCGATCTGAGTTGCCTGGACATCGACCGTCTGCACAGAGCCGCTGATGCTCAATTGCAGATCCAGACGCCCAGCCTGCTGAATCGCGAGATCGAAAGTGCGCTCCAGTTTCACAAAGCCTTGGTGCGTTACGGTCAGACGATACGAACCGGCAGGAACGGAAAGAAACTCGTATTCGCCGGAACCATTCGTTTTCGTGGCCATCGAAAGCCCCGTCGCCACATTTGCAAGCTGCACCACCGTATCGGTGAGCACCGCACCCGATAGATCGGTTATCTGGCCAGAGACGCTGCTGGAGGCAGTCTGCGCCTCAACAGTAGCAGCTGACACAATGAGGAAAAGCAGGGGGAAAACTAGAAGACGCGTTACTGTGCGCCGGATCTCCTGAAAGTCAATCAACATAATATTGAACCTCGTTGAACTTGTAAGTGTGACTGTGCCCTGTTCACCAAGCGGCGGCCTAGTTTCTCGGGGTTTCTTGTCGCTGTTACGTCGTGAAGTCAGCAATTTACAACCTCTTTGCCTGAAAATTATTTTTAAACGGCATGGACCTGGCTCGGCCACTCGAGCTCAAAGCCGTGGCTAACCAGAGAGCGCTGGAAGTCCTGGAGGAGTGCCGGTTTACTCCGAACCTCGCGCGGCAATCGCTTCTTGACGAGCGCGAAGCTGACAAGTGCGCCTGCGGCCTCACCGATGTTCCACTCGACCGGATGCAATCGAGTGCAGCCATTGGAGATGTGAGTTGTGCCAATGTTCTTGCAGGCGGGGATCAGGTTCTGCACCCGGATAGGGATCAGGGCCCCGAGCGGAATCTGGAAGGGCAAGCAACTCCGATCGAGGTAGTTGGCTCCCCCAATGGATGGGTGAAGATCGATGCGGTAGCATCCCACTCCCACCGAATCTGCATATATCTCGGCGCGCCCGGCCAGTTTGGGATCCTTGAACAGCATTTGCCGAATCTCGGCATCCACATGCTGCTGAAGAATGGTGAACTCTGCGCGAATGCGCCTGGACTCACGTATGTAAGCCACCTTGGCAAGGCCATCGGGAGTTCCGGTGATGTCGGGGCGAAGGCGAAGTCCGCGGAACCCGCTACCACCATCCGGACGGGGTGCCTCTGTTTGCATCCAATAGAGCAGTGAGAGGCTCAATTGCCGCGCGCGAGCTATGATTTGCGGTCGCCTTTCCGCAGTGGCCGTCACCAGGTCTTCTAACCAGAAATCGTTCTGCGGCCAGTTCACCAGAGTTATGTCGCTGTGATAAGCCCCAGCCTTGAAATTTCCACGGTCGGCGATACGACGAAAGGACCAGAGATCATTGAAGCCGTTCGATGCCTTACCGTTCGGCATCAACTCCGCGATCTTCGGCTTCAAGGTAGACGGCGTGCAGGAAGTCCAACTCAACAACCGGCCCGTCCACGCAGGAACGAGTTGTGGTTGATAGTTCTTCCAGAATTCATAGAACTCGGGCTTCTCGATGGTATGGTCTTCACCGTTGAGATAGTCCATGGCGAAACAGTAGGCAATTCCTTGACTATGTGTCGGTTCTGCTACGGCCGGTGCGCTTATTTCGAGTGTCGCCGCATGCGGCTCCACACCGGTCACCGACTCCACGCTGGCTATCGCCAGTAAGTCTCCGAGCTCGGTTGCATCCAGAAAGTAATTAGCGTGCACGGTGCGCAGATCGTGAGTGCGAATATCCTGCAGCGTCACTGACTCGATGAAATCGCCCCGGTTCGTCGCCGACTCCGGCACGTGGTGAAAGAGAATCACCAGTTTGCCTGAGGCCAAGTAAGGATGCAGCTTCTCCTCCAGAACCTTTGCCGAGACTCCGAACTCATGCGTCAGGCGCGAGACATTTCCATTTCCAGGGTTGAGATAAGGATTGGAGCGGGCTGTCTCAGTCAGCGGAAAATGTTTCCTGTAGTACTCGCGAACATCTCGCCGGTACTGGCGATAGCTGGCAGTGCTCCCGAACTCTTCGATCCAGGCATGTTCGTCCGGCGGAACGGCTTGCGACGTGAGCTGACCGCCCAGCCAATCCGTTTCCTCGGTTAAGACCACTCGCATGCCATTGCAAAGAGCCGCAAGTGCTGCGGCATATCCGCCAACTCCGCCGCCGATGACTGCAACATCGCAACGAAACTCCTGACCGATCGCTGAATAACTCCGAGAAAGAATGAACGCCGCGGACAAGCTCAACATGAATTCTCGCCGGTTCATCGCTTCACCGGCCAAGAAGGTAAAAGAAGAAGAGATGCTAAGCAGACAACTGCTGAATTCAGTGAGAACGTTCGAGACATTGAAAGCCGGTTTCTCCGTGGAGTAGAAATCGGCTTTAGAATGCCTGAGAACGTTATTCCTGGCGGAGTTTCAAGAGGTTACTCAAGCCGGTTACGCTTGCGAATGAGCTACTTAGCAGGATAAATCGCGTGCAGGAGCACAGGCCAGGTTTTGATCGGATGATCGTCCACCATCTCTGAATAGACAGCCACCTCGTAATTTGCCGGAGAGCCCTTCTGCTTCCACAGCGTCCGCAACTGCTCGGCTCCGGCCGACGAGGTAAGAAAACTCACCAGCGCAGAAGTGTGACGAGCTTCGAGGACCATCAAGTGGAAGCCGGGACTTTTTCCGGGAATAACAGCAATGATGCCCGGCTGAGTGCTGCGATGACCGCTCTCGATCACATGCTCTTCCAGTTGATTGGGTTCGCCAGGCAGCCGAGCATTGTTCTTCACCGCACGCTCGAAGGGCTCCATCTGAAACGTCAGATAGGACGTATAAGAGAGGAATGGGTGGAGCGTGAAATAGGATCCAAAAATAATCTCATTCTCGCGATCCAGGTCATCCATCGAAGTAGAACCGCTGCTGCCAAATTGAACTTCGCTGCCATAATCGCTCCGGTCAAGATATCGGGCTAGGGAAATCGCAGCAAAGGTGTCCGAGGCGACCATATATGACACCTCGGCTTTCAGCCCGGTCGGAGAGTTACGCGCAATCCTCCTCAACGCTTCTGACTTCTGCCAGTCGCTGAAGTCATTCACGCTCAAGTCCCGAACACGAATCTGTTGGTTTGCATCGTTGAGAGCAAAGAAGGTGGGCGTGGGAAGAATGATCCTCGTAATCTTTCCTTGTCCCAGAAAGCCCGACCAGAACTGGCTTTCCGGTTTACGAACCTCGGCGTTCCGCGTTCCTGTACCGCGGAGTTGAACAGCCATCATAGCGAGAATCACGATAAACAAACATACTGCAAGGCCTCCAAACAGATATGTCAGCTTCGTCGTCCGGACCACAGGGGCAACTGAAATTTGCGCCTCAGAATTTGGCTCCGGTGCTGGCGTCGGCGGTACTACTGGAGTGTCCCGTTTGGTGATCTGAAGCTGATGCGTACCTACCGGAACGGTCACGACGACGGGACAGAGCTTAGCCTCGTAGGACTGAAAAAAGTCGTGCAGCCGTTGCCGCAATCGAGATATCTGCACGCGTACCGTTGCGTCGATTTTAGGATCGAAGTCAGGCCTGCGGCCCAATGCCTCTACTGCGAGTGTGTATTCGCTCAGCTCTTCGTTTTGGTGCGTCCATAGATATGCAAGCAGTTGACGGGAGGCCGTTGCGCGTTCGAAGGTGCGGCTCTTTAAGATGATTTCTATCGTTTGATCATTCATGCCCTCGCACGCGGAGGGCGCTTCAACGAGCGCAGCAGATGAAAATTCAGACACGCGGGGAATATACCTGATCTCAGATCGCGCTTGCAATCGGGTAGATGACGGCAGCAGTTTAGCGGGCATGGGACTCTCTACGAGCAACAGATGGTTTGCCTTTTTGATTCTTCTTCTGCGTTGAGGCGCGAACTACGAGACGGCTTTCCACAAGGACACGTCGAGACCGCGTCTTCTGCGGGCGATCCAGCAAATCGAGCGCCATCTTACCGACCCGCTCTCCAATTGCGATGCTGTTCTGGTCGATACTCGACAACGGCACTCGCAAAGAGTCGTCGTAGTGAAGGTTGCCGCAGCCAATCACGGCAATGTCATCGGGCACGGTCATGCCCTGGCTGAGAATGGCATCCACCACGCCCATTGCAATCGGATCGCTGTAGCAAAAAACTCCGTCAGGGATTGTTTTTCTCTTCAGCAGTTCCAGCATTCCCTCCCGGCCCTGCTTGTGGCTTTCCGTGTCCAGAGCATCTCTCACTATGATGTAGTCCCGCGGAAGTTTCAGTCCGTTCGCCGTGAGCGCGCTTTCGAAACCCTTGAGCCTACGATTTCCCACGCTGTTCTCCGGCCCGCGAATGTGCGCAACACGCCGGCACCCGATATCAATCAGATGCTGCGCTGCTGCCCTGCCAACCGCCTCATCATCCACGCCAACAAAATCCGCTGAAAGGCCGGGATATTCACGGTCCAGCAGCACAAACGGCATTCCACGATCCTTCAGCTTTTCGAACAGGTCACACTTCGACTGGCAAGACGCAATAATCAAAGCGTCCAAACCCCGCGCCAGCAGATGATCAACCTCATTCTCTTCGAGCGCCGGATCGCCTTCCGACGAAGCGATGAGCAGATAGTAGCCTCGTTTTCTGAGCAACTTTGAAAGCGACTTGGCAACCTCTGCGAAAAATGGATGCAGCAGATCGGGTACAACCAGTCCGATCATGTAGCTCCGCCCCGTCACCAGGCTTCGCGCGATCAGGTTCGGGCTGTAGTTCAGTTCCTTGATGCGCTGCAGCACCCTGTTGCGGGTCACCTCGCTAATGTCAGGATGATTGCGCAATACCTTCGATACGGTCACGACCGAGAGACCAAGATCTTCGGCGATGTCCTTCATCCTGACAGTCATACCCACCATGCTACAACGCTCAATCGTTCACGTCGGTGTTTTAGTTAACGATAACTTTACCGTTGACACCGAGAATTGGCAATGGATATATTTGGCTCTACTTCGGCAGCAGCGACGGCCTATGCAACCCTTACAGGAACAATCGAATCTGGATTCCTACTCGCCTCACGAGCTTCCGCTGCTCTTGCGGCAAACACTATTGTTCGCCGGTCATCGCAACTGGATAGTCATCGCCGATGCCGCATATCCCTACCACGCCCATCCTGCTGTCGCGACGGTCCTCTCAACAGGAACTATCGTTGAGGTTCTTGACCATCTCCTGCCTGCGATCAACTCTCTGCCACATCTTCAGCCACATTTCTATCTTGATCGGGAGTTATCTGTGCTCAACGAGTCGGACACGGAAGGGGTTACTGCTCTCCGCCCCAACTTGCTTCGGCATCTGGAAGAATTTCCGCGACAAAGCTTGCCGCATGAGGAACTGCTTCACAAAGTAAACGCAGCCGCGCAATCTTACCACGTCCTGGTCGTCAAGACGTCCACTCTGATTCCCTACTCCTCTGTATTTATCGAGCTGCAGTGCGGCTACTGGAATGAACAGGCCGAAGCACAACTGAGATCGCGACTACAAGTAGTACACCCCAGCTGATAGCAGACCTGCAGGAGACAAACATGACCACTTCTTCTATTGAAAACGAGATCCCGCGCCACATTCTTCCAACGGGAGCGGCGATTCCGTCCATAGGTCTCGGAACCTTTGGCTCCGACACAGTAAGCGCGGATGAAATAGCAAGCGCGGTTGTGCAGTCATCCCAAATAGGCTACCGCCATTTTGACTGTGCCTCCGTTTATGGCAACGAGCCGGAAATCGGTCGAGCCTTGAACCGTGTGATTGCCTCTGGAATCGCTCGCGACCAGCTCTGGATCACATCGAAAGTCTGGAATGACTGCCACGCTCCTTCAGACTTAGAGAAGTCCTGCCTCAAATCTATTGCCAATTTCGGTGTCGAATATCTTGACGCATATCTCATCCATTGGCCGTTCTCTAATCATCACGACCCGGGGTGTGACGTTGGAGCCCGCAGACACGATGCGCAGCCCTACATCCATGATCGATTCATGGCTGCCTGGCGTGCTATGGAATCTCTTGTCGATCGCGGCCTTGTTCGTCACATCGGCACCTCGAACATGACCATTCCAAAGCTTAGGTTGCTCCTGCACGATGCACGTATCCGGCCGGCTCTCAACCAAATGGAGTTGCATCCTCATTTTCAGCAGCCAGCCCTGTTTGACTTCCTGCGCAGTCAAGGCATCGTCCCTGTCGGTTTTTCACCACTGGGCTCGCCTGACCGGCCGGAACGCGACCGCACACCCGAAGACACTTCGCCACTTATCGATCCTGTCATTACCGAGATTGCAGAACGCCATAGATTGCAGCCCGCCGCAGTATGTCTCAAGTGGGCGGTCCAAAGCGGAGGAGTGGTGATCCCATTCTCCGTCCGGGCCTCCAACCAACGCGCGAATCTCGATGCCATTCGCCAACTTGATTTGTCCGCCGAAGAGATGCAGGCCATTCGAGGAGCCGACCGAAATTGCCGCCTCATCAAAGGACAGGTTTTCCTTTGGAAATCAGACCAGTCCTGGCGCGATCTGTGGGACGAAGACGGCGTCATCCCCCAATAGCATTACAGGAGAGTCTTATGCAGGCCATGCTTGGCGCCTACTTGCCAGGAAACAGCACAGTTGTCCTCCGCGAAGTTCCCATGCCCGAGCCGGGATTCGGTGAGGTAGTTCTTCGCATCAAGTCGTCGACGATCTGCGGATCAGATATTCGATGCATCTATCACCAGCACCTTGGTCGAGGTGCGGAGGGTTATCAGAACGTCGTCGCCGGCCATGAGCCCTGCGGACAGGTAGTAGAAGTGGGACAAGGTTGCCGCAAGCTCAAGGAGGGGGACCGTGTCGTTGCCTACCATATCTCAGGCTGTGGTCTTTGTTATGACTGCCGTCGCGGATACATGATCTCCTGCACCGATCCGGTCTACCGTCGCGCCTATGGGTGGCAGCGAAATGGCGGTATGGCCGAATACATGCTCGCTGAAGAGAAAGATCTAATTCTGCTTCCCGAGCCACTTTCCTATACCGATGGGGCACAGGTAGCTTGTGGCTTCGCCACGTCTTATGAGGGACTGCAGAAAGCTGGCGTAAACGGAAATGACTCAGTACTAATTACCGGGCTTGGACCGGTTGGATTGGCCACTGCTGCCCTCGCCCGTAAGCTCGGAGCCCACACAATTATTGGTCTTGACGTCGTTCCGGAGAGGATGAAGCTCGTCAAAGAGCTGGGTCTGTGCGACCACATCTTTCCTTCGGACAAAGAGGCCGACGAGAAGATCCGTGCGCTCACCGGAGGGGCTGGCGTAGACGTTGCCATCGACTGCTCCGCCCATCCGGATGCACGAAATC
>Ga0206993_1001_pt1 | contig 80457 bp, 68 predicted proteins | sample Alteio_BWMinCont_7_FD_153499 | JGI IMG/M metagenome (GOLD analysis project Ga0206993, IMG submission 153499) | Enriched cells from forest soil in Barre Woods Harvard Forest LTER site, Petersham, Massachusetts, United States -... | ecosystem: Environmental > Terrestrial > Soil > Temperate forest >... | reverse complement strand
CGGAGGCGAGAGACCTGCTGCTGCTGGATGCGCGGTTGGGCGAGGCTTTGGACGAGAAGCCCGGGGTGACGCATTTTTTGCCGGCGCGGATGGAGGGCCAGGGAGCGAATCGGGAGGTTGTGGCGGTGAAGTGGCAGGGATCGGGTGATATCGCCGCGCTGGCTCGGTCGAATTGCTTTGTTGTGGTGCCGGCGGAGAAGGAAAAAATTGAGGTGGGTGAGAGAGTCGAAGTGATGGTGCGAAGGGATTTGATTTGATGCGAGCGAGAAAGAGGCCAGAAAAAGATGAAGAAAAGGCTCTACGCAGAGGTCCGCGAGGCACCCAGGTCACAGAGAAGAAGAGCCGGCAGGTGGATTGAGGGATTGGGGAAGCTGTCACATTACGGGGCGCGCGGCGAGGTACGGATGGTGGACGTGTCGGAGAAGGCGGTGACGACACGAACGGCGGTGGCCGAGGGGTTTGTGAGCATGAAGCCCGGCGTGGTGCGGGCCGTGAGACGGCTGAGGAATCCCAAGGGGAATCCCTTGGAAGTGGCTCGGATTGCTGGGATTGCGGCGGCGAAGAGGACGGCGGAGTGGATACCTCTTTGTCATCCGCTGGCGCTGACGCACATTGATGTGACTGCGCGGCTGTGCCAAAATGGCGTGGAAGTTCGCTCCGAAGTTACGGCGACAGCTCAGACTGGGGTGGAGATGGAAGCCCTTGTTGCCGTTACTGCTGCGGCCCTCACGGTCTACGACATGTGTAAAGCTCTGGATAAAGGGATGGAAATCAGCGGGATTGTTCTCGTCGAGAAGACTGGCGGGAAGAGCGGGGACTATTTTCGCGGGGCGAGCGTCGCGGGTCATCACGAGAACAATCACAAAAAAACAACCCGGAGCCGGGGTCGATGAGCGCAGCCAGCGGAAAAAGCGTCAAATTGTTGGTGGCGGACGACAATCCGTTGGTGCGGGACTTGGTCGTCAAGGGGATGGAGCCCTATTGCGACGTCGAAACCGCTTCGGACGGTGCCGATGCGCTGCTGAAGGTCATTGACACACCACCGGACGTGATTCTCTGCGATTACAAAATGCCCGGTTTGGACGGACGGCAGCTTTTCGAAAAGCTGCATGGGCGCGAGACGACGAGGCACATTCCGTTTTTGTTCATGGCGAGCCGGGCGGATATTGAAGAGAGGCTGCGGCCGTTGGTGGATGGAGTCGAGGATTTTGTCACCAAGCCGTTTCTGATAAAGGATTTGGTGAGGATTGCCAAGAAAGTCGTGGACCGGTTGCACCTGGAGAAATTGCAGAAGCGCGCCTCGCGGCCGGGCGTGATTCAAGGGCGGCTCGAAGAGATGAGCATGATTGATTTGATGCAGTCACTGGAGATGGGGCAGAAGTCGTGCCGGCTGGTCGTGAATCACGACGGCGAGCAGGGCGAGCTGTTTTTTGCTAACGGGCAGTGCCGCGACGCAAAGATTGGAAAAGTCGAAGGGGATAACGCGGTGTACCACGTAGTGCTTTGGACCGCTGGTGAGTTTGAGATTGATTTTAATGCGGCAAATGCTTCGACGCGCACGACAACGACGCGGAATACTACCGGACTTTTGATGGAAGCAATGCGGCTAATGGACGAAGCGAGTCGCGACCCTGTCGAAACGAAGCAGCCTGCCTGATGCGCGTCGCAGTGCTCACTATCAGCGATACCGTAGCGAGAGGGGAACGCGAGGATTTGTCTGGGCCCGCCGTAGTCGCAGTGTGTCGGGGATTGGGTTGGGAAGTGACTGCGGTGCTTCGCGTTTCGGATGATCCGGCGAACATTCGCGAGCAGTTGCGTGAATTGGCGGACTCTGGGCGGGTGGAGGTGATTCTGACGACGGGCGGGACGGGGATTGGGCCCCGGGACAATACTCCGGAGTCGACCGAGGCGGTCGCGGACCGGATTGTGCCAGGGATCGGGGAAGAGATGCGGCGCCGAGGGGCGGAGTTGACGCCTACAGCGGTGCTTTCTCGCGGGATGGCGGCGGTTCGAACGAAGACCTTAATTGTCAATCTGCCGGGGAGTCCTAAGGGCGCGGCGGAGTCGTTGGATGCAGTGGCGCATCTCTTGCCGCATGCGGTGCACGTCTTGCACGGGGCGCGACACGATTAATTTTTCTACTGCTTCGCGCGCGGAATGACCGGCAAGACGATTCGAGAAGAGTGTTCAGCATTGTGGTAGATGCGGATGTGGCAGAGCTGTGTTTCGGAAGAGGTGATTTCGGATTTGCCGGTCTGGAGATTTCGCGAAAAATGGGGTGAAAAGGCGGCGGAGATTTGCACACGGATGCGATGACCTGAACGAAAGACGTTGCTGGTGAGCATGCGATCAAGAGTAAGGTGATAGATCTTGCCCGGCGTGAGCAGTTCGGGTTTTAGCGAGCGGTTGCGGTAGCTGGCGCGGAGAACGTCGAGGCCGGGACTCATGAGATTGAAGGCGGTGCCGTCGGGAGCGACGTCGAGGAGGCGCACCCAAAGATCGAAGTCGGGAACGTCGGTGGAGACGAAGATTTCCGCGCGAATGGGGCCGGTGAGTTCGGTGTCGGTCCGGAGAGGCATCGCGTCGAAGACGAGCACATCGTCGCGGCCCGCAAACGCGCGATAGTCATGCGCGCCGTATTCGGTGTAGGGATCGCTTAGCGGATGCGCTGGGTCGGAGACGAACTCGGAGGTCCGAGCGGAGGGGACGAGCAAGGAAGAATTCAGCGTGCCGATACGGGAGGCGCCTCTCGATGCATTCAAGTAATAGGAAGTTTCTTTCGCGCGGGCGAGAGGCCAAGAATCTTCGTCGCGCCAGGCGTTGTCTCCCATAACGAAAAGACGGACAGGTTTTTCGCGGTCAACGCTGTTGTTGACGTTCTGAAGATAGTGGTCCATCCAGCGGAGGATTAGTTCATCGTAGTCGATAGGAGCGGCGGGACCGAAGTCACGCTCGCCGGACTTGGATTCGTTCTGGCCACCGTGGGTCCATGGTCCGATCAAGGTGTGCGTGCGGGGATCTTTTTCGGTGTGGCGAGCGGCGAGCAGGCCGTTGAAATTCGTCGTTGCGCCATCGGGACCGTAGGCTTCATCGTACCAACCAGAAAAATTCAGAACTGCCGCGTGCACCCGGTCGTATTTGTTGCGCAGCTCCGCCCAGTCCCACCACGAATCAGCTGGCGGATGCGCAAGCCACTCGTAGTAGAAGGGCGCGACCTGCTTCAAGTCGGGGAGATCGCGGAGCGGCAGGAAGTTCTGCAAGCGTTCGTGATCTTGCTTCCAGGATGCGGCGGCTTCTTTGTGCGTTTGCGGGCCGGACAGACTCTTACGTCGACGGGCGTCGGGGGCGATGTTGAACCAAATCCAGTCGAGCCATGAACCATCGAAGACGCCGCCCGAATAGAAGAAATTGCGCGGCGTGGAGAAGGTCATGGCAGGAACCATGGCTTTGAGATGCGGTGGATTCTCGACCGCGGCGAGCCATTGGACAGCGCCGGGGTAGGAAAGGCCGAAGGTGCCGACGTTTCCGTCTGACCAGGGTTGGCGAGCGGCCCATTCGATAGTGTCGTAGCCGTCCCGGCCTTCGTTTTGATACGGAGAGAAATCGCCGTCGGAGGCGTAGCGTCCGCGGACATCTTGAATGACTATGGCATAGCCGCGCGCCACAGCTTTTTCGAACGAGGAGCCTTCTTTCAGGGCGAACTGCTTGCCGTAAGGCGTGCGGTATACGAGTGTGGGGAAGCGGCCGGTGGCGCTGGGGAGAACAATGTCTGCGCGCAGGACAACATCATCGCGCATAGGGACGGCGAGGTCTTTAGTGACGTTGAAAGAGGTTGACGGTTTTGCTGCTCGCTGAGACGTGCCTCGGAAGAACGGCAGAGCGCTTGCGAGCAGAAAAACGATAGTCGCCAGAAAATAGGAACGGCGCAAGTATGGTCACCTACCGCGGTTGGATAGTAACGCTACGCGGACGGCATTGTACTCGAAGATGGCGTGAAACAGCGGTTGACGCCGATGGGCGTGTCGTCAACAATGTTTGGACTATGGCGCAAAAGCTTACGGACAAAAAATTGGCGGTATTGGGGACGGGCAAGCTCGGCGGGATTTTGCTGCGGGCGTACCTGAAGCAGGGGTTGTTTTCGCCGAAGCGCGTGACGGCCACCGTAAAGCATGCCGAGAAGGCTGCGGCTTTGGCGAAAGAACTTGGCGTTGGCGTGAGCACGGAGAACCGGAAAGCCGTGCATGGCGCGGACATTGTGCTGTTGGGCGTGAAGCCGCAGGTGGTGGGCGAAGTGTTGAAGGAAATTGCGCCGGAGCTCGGCGAAAAAACGCTGGTGATTTCCGTGGCGGCTTCTGTCCCGACGAACTACATCGAGCAACACGTGGGTGCCAACGTGCCGGTGGTGCGAGCCATGCCCAACACCTGTTCTGCGGTGGGTTGCGGGATGACGGGGATTTGCCGCGGGACGCACGCGGGCGCGGAACACCTAGAGACGGCGCGGGCCATGTTCGACGCGGTGGGACGGACGGTTGTTGTTGATGAGAAGAATATGGATGCGGTGACCGGGCTTTCTGCGAGCGGGCCGGCGTTTGCCTATATTATTTTGGAGTCATTCGCGGAGGCCGGCGTGAAAGTGGGTTTGCCGCGCGATGTGTCGACGCTGCTTGCGGCCCAGATGATGAAGGGCGCAGCCAGCGTGGTCCTGGAGACGGGGGATCATCCGGCGCTTTTGAAGGATGCGGTGACGACACCGGCAGGCTGCACGATTGACGGAATCCTTGAACTCGAAGAAGGCAAGCTGCGCGTGACGTTGATCAAAGCCGTGGTCAAGGCCACGCACCGGGCAGGAGAATTGCTGTTCGAAAAATAGCGCCAATAGTTGTTCCGTCGCCGCTTCACGAGCGGCCTTGGTTTTCCTGGCGAGAAAATCCTTCCGAATGATTCATACACTTATCAATGTGATGCGCGGGTTTCTCAGCCGAGATGGAGTGCTCATCCTCCCGGAGATGGAATTGGCGTTGTTCGCTTGTGGGATTCTGCTGATCGACCGGTGGCTTGCGGTGAATGAGAAGCACTGGAATGCGTTGCTTGCGCTGGCGGGGACGGCCTTCAGCGGATTCACCCTGAATGCGCAGCACGGGAAGATGCAGGCGCTCCGGGAGGTGAATCCCGAGTCGCCGGGACTTCTGGGGCTTCACCAGAGCGTACTGGTCGATCCGTTCTTTCTTTTTTTCGCGACGCTATTTCTGGCGGCCACCGCGCTGATCATTTTGCTTTCGGTACGCTACCTCGAGACCGAAGAGCATGGGCACGGAGCCTACTACGCGCTGCTTTTGTTCGCCTGTATGGGCATGATGGTGATGGTTTCCGGGGTCGATGTGATCGTTGTACTGTTAGGGATCGAGGTTATGGGGCTGAGCTGTTTCTTGTCGGCGGGACTTTCGCGGAGCGAGCCGCGTGAACCAGGGGCGGCGCGAAGTTACGGTTTTCTGTGGGCGTGCAGTTCGTTTGCCCTGGCAGGTGGTTTTCTGATGCTTTACAGGCTCTTTCAAACGACGAATCTCGGGCGAGTTGGAGCGCTCCTCGAAGTGCGTGTGGATAATGGCATGCCATTCGGCGGGCTTACGGCCTGGCCGGCGTCGCTGGCGCTCGTTTTGCTTGCCGCTGGAGCATTCTTTTTGATCGATGCCGGGCTGTTTCATTGGTTCGCGCCGGGCATCTGTGGATCGGCACGAACGCCGATTGCTGGGTACTTGAACGTGGCCGCGAAGACGGCGGGCTTTGCCCTGCTGCTGAGGTTTTTTTCTTTTTTGTTTGTATTCGCGCACCAGAAATGGATTCACGTGTGGGGCGGCGCGGCGATCGTGTCGCTTCTTTGGGGAAACATTCTTGCGTTGCGGCAGACCAAGGTCGGGAGACTACTCGCGTATGGATCCGTTGCTCAGACGGGATTTATTTTGCTTGGCTTGGTCGCGGGGAATGAGGCTGGCTTTAGCGGAATGATGTACTACCTGGGTATCTACGTTTTTATGACGGCGGGCGCGTTTGGAATACTGATCGTGCTGCAGCGGCGCGGAAGTGACGCCATAGAATTGCGCGATCTGGACGGCTTGTATCGACGCAGCCCCGCTGCGGCTCTGCTCTTGCTCATTTTTATGATGTCGCTCGCGGGAATACCACCGACGGCGGGTTTCCTTGCCAAGTATTACATCGTCAAAGCACTGATGGCAGCACCGCATCCTGAACTCGCGGCGTTTGCAGTCGTCAATGCGCTGTTCGCGGTGTACTACTACGGCCGCATCGTTGCGCATGCATGGAAAAGGCCGGGTGCAGACACACTGCTGTTCGAAGCGCCGACACTGACGATTAGCAGCGGCCAGACCGTTGCGCTGACGGCGACCGTGTTTGTGTCACTCGCGGCGGGGTTGTATCCTGAACCCTTCCTGCGCCTGGCGCGCTATGCCTTTGGACAATAATCTTGGACAACAATTCAAACAAGACGGACTCCGTGCCTCCCGCCGGGCAAAAAGGGAAGGGTTTCGGCACACAGTTTGGCATGGCCATGGAGCTCCCGTTCGTGCTCTTCGGCGCGATCGCCGTCGGTGGCCTGCTGGGCTATTTTCTCGACCACTGGCTGCACACCAAGTTCATCTTCCTGTTTATTTTCGGCGGCCTGGGATTTTTCGCTGGATTGCGCGACATCCTGCGGCGGCTTCCCGGCTGACGGTGATGGAAGGGGTTGACCAATCCACCGCCGGCGGGAATGCAGCGGCAGACGTTGCTGTTTTCGCGCGCACGGAGCAGCGAATCGCGTGGTTGACGCTGGTTCTTGGCGGAGCAACCGCGATCATCGTCGCACTCCTGCGCCGACGGGCGTGGGCGGCAGGCCTGGCGATCGGGACAGTGCTTGCGTGGCTGAATTTCCGTTGGCTGAAGCGCGGGCTGGATGCCCTGGTAGCGGTCTCCACAGCGCAAGAAGGGCTTGCCAAGCCGCGAATTCCATTTGGAACGTGGTTCCGCCTGATGTTCCGCTACGGCTTGATCGCCTTCTGCGTGTATGTTATTTTTGAGTATCTGAAAGTTCCCCTTGCGAGCATGGTAGTGGGCTTGTGTGCTTTAGGAGCCGCGACGATTGCGGCGAGTGTGTACGAAATTCTGCGTCCTACGGAATAGGGAATGGAACATCACGTAAGCTGGCTGACACATCTTGTAAATCAGATCCTGGGAGCGCCAGCACTGGCGCTGCTAAAGGCGCTGCATATCAAGCCTAGCTATCCCGACACGCCCATCCCCGAGCATGTGGTGATGGCGCTGACAGTGCTAGTTGTGGGTACAGTGCTGGCGCTTTTACTGAGAGCGCGCTTGTCGGTCGAGCGGCCTGGAGCTTCGCAACAGATCGCCGAGCTGTTGCTGACGAACCCGATGGGGTTCGGAATCAACGATGTGCTCGAAGAGAACGCCGGCCATCACTGGCAAAACTACGTTCCGATGGTCGGAAGCGTTGCGCTATTCATTTTGCTGGCGAATCTCTTTGGTGCGTTTCCGTTTTTGAGCGCGCCCACGGCAAATGTGACCGTTCCGCTGGCCTGCGCGATCATTACGTTTGTCTATTTCAACTGGCAGGGACTGAAGCACCACGGTCCGGCGGGATACGCGAAGCACTTTTCCGGGCCGGTGGCATGGCTCTCTCCGCTGATGTTCCCGGTGGAAATCATCAGCACCACCGCGCGTTTGCTATCACTGACGGTGCGTCTCTGGGCCAACATTTTTGCCAGTGATTTGATTTATGGATTGTTTCTGGGCTTGTTTACCGGACTCGCCGTCTGGGCCGGGACGAAGTCCGCGATTGCCGGCATTGTGTTGGGTGTGTTCCCGGCTCTGGCTCCCATCGCTTTTATTATCCTGCACGTGTTCGTATCCGTCGTGCAGACCTACGTTTTCGCCATTCTGCCTGCCGTTTATATCGGTTTGGCCACTGCGGACGAGCACTAAACGATTTTGTTGAGCCGCTCCAGCGTGAGCCCGACTGCACGGTGTCCGGGAACCACCTACTGGCGGCTAATTCATGAGGAGGAAGTTATGAAGAAAGCAGCAGTTGTTTTGATTGCGCTTGTCGCGGTGCTGTTGATTGCACCCGCGGCGTTCGCGCAAACAGCACCAGAAGCGGCGAAGCCGCCAATCAACCCGACCACGCTTGTGATCGCGGTGGGATTTGGTGTGGCCGTCGCGGCCTTCGGCGGAGGTTTGGGGCAGGGCCGGATAGCGGCCGCGGCCTGCGAAGGCATTGCACGCAATCCGGGAGCGGCTGGTGGTGTTCGTGCAGCCATGATTCTCGGTCTCGTGTTCGTCGAAACGCTTACGCTTTTCACGTTTGCGCTGGGATTCCTCCTCTACTCGAAGCTGTAATCAGGAAAATCGCGGAATTGAAACGGCCCGGAGGCGAAAGCTTCCGGGCCGTTTTTAGTTGGGCAAGCATTCTTCCCCGATGGTTCTTTAACTGCTTACGATCTCCTAGGGAGGCGTTGGGCAGGTACCTACAAGTGGAATTGTGTCCGCTGGCGGACACTCGCGTGGCTTGACTTCCATAACATCGATTGCGTAAATCGGGAGGAGGAAACCTTTATGAAAGCGTCCGCTCGGAAGCGGTTCTTACTCGGGCTTGTTATAGCGCTCTTGCCGGACGTTGGCGCGTCCCGGGCAGTGCCAGGACGAACGCCTCTTGTCGAAAAGGTTTACGTTGGCGTTGACGGGAGTGTGCATATCGTCGAGACCGGGCGAGGCGACAAGCCTGTTCCCAAAGAGAAAGATCAAGTTGGCAGCGGCGAATTGCGAATCGCAGACGACCAGAAGACGGTGGGATGGCTGGCAGAATATGAAAATTGCTGTACGTCCTATACCATCCCGCTAAAGCTGGTAATTTACCGAGACGGCAAGGTCCGGCAGCGCCTCGGCGACGGAATGATGATTTACGACTGGAGGTTTTGGGAAGGCGGAACGCAAGCCGCATTTTGCAGCGGGACCGTGCACGGCGATTCGGGAGGGCACTGCGAGTTGCACGACGCCAGCAGCGGGCGGATTCTGGATACAGTCGATGGACACCTGGATAACGATTGTCCCAAGTGGGCCACAGGAATGAGTAACTAGCCGCGCACCTGGTCTCGCTAGCGATTATTGAGGAGATTGGCCTGGAGCAAGTAATTCAAAGTTCTGCTAGGCAAGAGTCCGAGGAAGATGGTGCCGAAGGCGGCGATGGCTAGAACCACGTTGACAGACAGGGGGAAGCGCGCGGGCAAGGTGGCGGCAACTTCCGCGCTCGGTTCGCGCATGTACATGATCACGATAAGGCGGATGTAGTAGTAGGCGCCGATGACACTGTTGATGGCCATGATCACGGCTAGCCAGATGAGGTGCGAATCGACGGCGGCTTTGAAAATGTAGAACTTGCCGAGGAAACCGGCCGTGACGGGAAGGCCGAGAAGCGAAAGCAAGAAAAGCGAGAGGACCGCCGCGACTACCGGTTGACGTTCGCCGAGACCGGCGTAGTCGTCTATCGAGAGGTGTTTTTCGCCGGCGCCGCCAAACTGCGAAACGATGGTGAAAGCGCCGACTTTTACCAAAGCATAGGTCAGCAGATAAAACAGGACTGCGGCGTAGGCCGGGCTCGCGCCGATTTCCGTATCCGCGAGATTCGTGACGGCGGCAAAGGCCACCAGGATGTAGCCTGCGTGGGCGATCGAGCTGTACGCCAGGAGGCGCTTGACGTTTGTTTGCAGCAGTGCGCCGAGATTGCCCGCGAACATGGTAAGGACCGCGAGAATCCAGAACGCCCAGAACCAGAATTGTGTGGCGGCGTGAACGTCGGCAAAGATGCGCAGGAGGAGGGCGAAGGCCGCGGCTTTCGGTCCGGCGGAGAAGAGCGCGGTGACAGGCGTCGGGGCGCCTTCGTACACGTCCGGCGTCCAGATCTGGAAGGGTGCAGCGGCAACTTTGAAGCCCAGGCCGATGAGGATCAGCGCCAAGCCAAGCTTCAGCATGGTGCTGGTGGGGTCGGCGGCATCCATTCGCAGGAGATTGGTGGTGCCGGTGACGCCGTAGACCAGCGCGATGCCGTACAGAAAAAAGGCTGTGGCGAACGAGCCGAGAAGGAAATACTTCATCGAGGATTCGCCGGACTTGAGCGTGTCGCGGCGGTAGCCCGCGAGGATGTAGCTGGAGATGGAACTCAACTCGAGACCGATAAACGCGGTGAGCAGCTCCTGCGCCGAGGCTAGCACGCCCATTCCGGCGGTGGCGAAAAGGACGAGAGCGTAGAATTCCGCGTCGGCCAGGCGTTCGCGATCAAGGTACGGAGCCGCAGCGAGAATGACGAGTACGGCGACCAGCCCTACGAGATGACTGAAAAAGATGCTGAACGGATCGGCGGCGACCAGGCCGGAGAAAGCGGAGCCCGGGTTGTGGACCGCATAGAAGTTGCCGCAGATTCCGAGCAGTGCCCCGGCAACGGCGACAGACGTCAAGACGCGGCGGCTCTCGACGAAGGGCTGGAGCAGCATGAGGAGCGCGCCAAAGCTGCACCAAATCAGTTCCGGCAATACGCGGAGTAAATCTGCGGAGCTGGGGAACGCGGACATTTAGCGGGTTCCGGGCCTTTCCAATGAGTTTTGTTTCGGAATGGCGCTCGCCGAACCGCTAGTTTGCTGGCCAACTTCGGGCGTGGCCTCGAGAGGTGTCCGCGCGTCATAGGCGCGGTGCGGGCGAGTCATTTGTTCGATCACGGACTGGCTGGCTGCGGCCGTGCGGCCGGTGATGAAAACCGAACCGATGCCCATCCAGAGAGTGATCACGGCCACAGTAACGAGAATCCATCGCTCGCGGGCGGAAACGTCCGCAAGCGTGCGGTTTTTCTCGACGGTAATTTCCCCGAAGAAGACCCGCTGGTAGGACCACAGCAGGTAGCACGCGGAAAGGATGACGCCGGTGGCGGCCCAGGCAGCCCAGTTCCAGTGCGCCTGATAGGTGCCCAGCAAAATCAGAAACTCGCCGACGAAGCCGTTGAGCATGGGCAAGCCGAGCGAAGAGAGCGCGACAAACAAGAAGAAGGCTGCGAGGCGCGGCATGGGGGTTGCAAGACCTCCGAACTGAGACATTTCGAAGGTGTGGCGCCGGTCATAAAGCATGCCGACGAGCAAGAAGAGTCCGCCGGTGGAGATGCCGTGGGCGAGCATCTGGAAGACGGCGCCCTGCACAGAAATGACTTGGAAAGCGAAGATGCCAAGCACGACGAAACCGAGGTGGCTGACGCTGGAATAAGCAACCAGTTTTTTGAGGTTTGGCTGGACGAGAGCGACGAGAGCGCCGTAAATGATGCCGATGATGGCGAGGACGGCGATGGCCGGCGCGAAACGGTGCGACGCATCCGGGAAGAGCGGCAAGCAGAAACGAATCATGCCATAGGTGCCCATTTTCAGGAGCACGCCTGCGAGCATCACGGAGCCGGCCGTCGGGGCTTCGACGTGCGCGTCTGGCAGCCAAGTGTGGAAGGGGAAGAGCGGGACTTTGATGGCGAAAGCGACGAAGAAGGCCAGGAAGAGAAGTGTTTCTGTGCCGCGAGGCAGAACGAGCGCGCCGTTTTGGAGGGCCTGCTGGATGGATTGCAGGTCGAAGGTGCCGGTGGCGTTGTAGAGCCAGAGGATGCCGACGAGCATTAGGATCGAGCCAGCCATGGTGTAAAGGATGAATTTAACGGCGGCGTAAATGCGGCGGTCGTGGCCCCAGATGCCGATGAGCAGATACATCGGAATCAGCATGACTTCCCAGAAGAGGAAGAAGAGGAAGAGATCGACCGAGAGGAAAACACCCACGACGCCGACTTCCAGAAGCAGGAGGGCGATGAAGAATTCTTTGACGCGCTTCTGGATGCTGTTCCACGAACAGAGAATGGAGACTACCGTGAGAAAAGTCGTCAGGATGACCAGGAAGAGGCTGATGCCGTCAACGCCGAGGTGATAGTTGATATAGGTCTGCGTTAGGGAGCCGTGTGCTCCGAGTGCTATCCAGGGATGAAGCTCCTCAAGCTGGTAGCCGGTGCTGCCGAGAGGCACGCCTCGGAGGAGCCACCAGAGCGAGAGTATAAATTCGGCGAGAGAGACGGCAAACGCGAGGCGGCGAATCCATTCGTGATCATTGCTGCGAAGAAGGAGTAACGCTAGCGCACCGATAGCGGGCAGGAAGATCAGAATCGAGAGCAAGGGGCCGGCGGGCATTAGCGCACCATCCCGATGACTGGCCTGGATGCCGGCCAGAAAAAGATGACGGCGATGACCACGAGCGCGCCGATGACGACCCAGACGGCGTAGCTGCGGGTGTTGCCGGACTGTGTATGACGGACCGTGTCGCCGATGCTAGTAGCGCCGCTGGCGATGCCGTTTACCGTGCCGTCGATGGCGGCTACGTCGACGAATTTCCAGAGAACGTTTGTCGAAATCCACATCAGCGGCTTGATGATCACCGCGGCGTAGAACTCATCGACGTAGTACTTGTTCAGAATAGTGTTGTACACAGGCCGCATGGACTTGGCGATTTGTTCCGGCTTGCCAGGCTGGCGGACGTAGAGCCAATAAGCCACGCCGAGGCCGATAAGCGCTGAAGTGACGGCGACGATGGCGAGAATAATTTCGAGCTGGTGCGCGGCCGCTTCGTTTACGGCTTCCGCGCCTTGCGCCGAGGCGAAAACGGGCGCGAGAAAGCTCGTGAAATAGTCGGGGCCGCCCCACAGCGCGGGCGCGGCAATCCAGCCGCCGATGACGGAGAGTACCGCGAGCACCACCAGCGGGCCGAGCATGCTCCAGGGAGATTCGTGCACATGGACGTGATGCTCGTCATAGCGCGGCTTGCCGTAGAAGGTAAGAAAGATCAGCCGGAACATGTAGAACGAAGTGAGCAGCGCGGTGAGCAAGCCGATGGCGTAGAGCGGATGGCCGCCCGTGATCTGGAATGCGCTGAGCAGGATGGCGTCCTTGCTGAAGAAGCCGGCGAGCGGCGGAATGCCGGCGATGGCCAGCGTGGCGATGAGCATGGTGCGGTAGGTGTATTTGATTTTTTCGCTGAGGCCGCCCATCTTGCGCATGTCCTGCTCGCCGCCCATGGCGTGAATGACGCTGCCCGCCGCAAGGAAAAGAAGCGCTTTGAAGAACGCGTGCGTCATGAGATGGAAGATGCCCGCCGAAAACGCGCCGACGCCGCAGGCCAGGAACATGTAGCCGAGCTGGCTGACGGTGGAGTAAGCGAGGACGCGCTTGATATCGGTCTGAACCAGGCCGATGGTGGCGGCGAAGAAGGCCGTCGCGCAGCCTACGACGGCGACGACGACCATGGCCGTCTCGGAGTGCACGAATAGGATATGCGAGCGGGCCACCACGTAGACGCCCGCGGTGACCATGGTGGCCGCGTGAATCAACGCGCTGACTGGCGTCGGACCTTCCATGGCGTCCGGCAGCCAGACATACAGAGGAAGCTGCGCTGATTTTCCAGTCGCGCCCATGAACAGCAGCAGGCAGGCAATCGTAAAGGTGCCGAATTGCCCCCACGCTTCGTGTCCCCAAGCCGGGTTAGAGGCAGCAGCAAACAGAGTTGTGAAGTCCAGCGTGTGGAAGGTGCGGAAAAGCAGGAACATTCCCAGCATGAAGCCGAAGTCGCCAATGCGATTGACGATGAACGCTTTTTTGCCTGCGTCGGAGGCCGACTTTTTCAGAAAATAGAAACCGATCAGCAGGTAGCTGCACAAGCCCACACCTTCCCATCCGACGAAGAGCAGCACGTAGTTCGCCGCCAGCACCAGAATGAGCATGAAGAACATAAACAGGTTCAGGTAGGAGAAAAAGCGATAGTAGCCGCTCTCATGCGCCATGTAGCCGGTTGCGTAGATGTGAATGAGAAAACCGACGCCGGTGACGACCAGCACCATGACGACGGTGAGCTGATCCATTTGCAAGTCAAAACCCGCGGTGAAAGCGCCCGCCGAAATCCAGTCGAAGAAATGTTTGCGAAAGAGAACTTGCCCGCCGGCGAAAAATTCACGGATTGCTTCGAGCGCGAAGAGAAAAGAAAGGCCAGTCGCGCCAAGCGCAACGCTGTTGACGATCTTGTTTGGCCACTTGCCGCCCAGCAGGCCGTTAATGGCCGAGCCAAGCAGCGGCAGCAGCGGAATAATCCACAGATGATCGAGTATGGGCATTAGAGTTTGAGAAAGTCCACGCGCTCGACATTCAGAGACTGGCGGTTCCGCGACATGAGAATAATGATTCCCAACCCGACGGCCGCTTCCGCCGCCGCTACGACGATCACGAACAAAACGAACACTTGGCCATCCGACTGGTGTCTGGCCTGGCTAAAGGCTACAAACGCCAGATTGACCGCGTTCAGCATCAATTCGATGGACATGAAAATCGTGATGACGTTGCGCTTGAAGACAAACGCCACCACGCCGAGGCCGAACAGGACAGCGCTAAGAATCAGGTAGTAGCTCGTCGGGACCATCTTCAGCTTTTCTCCCGCTGCGCGAGAACAATGGCGCCAACTATCGCCACCAGGATAAGGAACGAGGTCAGCTCAAACGGATAAACAAAATCCTTAAAGAGCATGGTCGAAATCTCTTTTGTATTGGCCAGCGTGCCGGACTCGACACCTGCTTGCGCGCTCTCGTTCGAACGCGCAATGGCCGCGGCCAGAAATCCCAGCAGCGCAACGGCCAGCGGAATGCCCGCGACGCCCGCGAGCTTCGAAACATTGGTGCGTTCTTCGACACCCGCATTCAGCAGCATGATGACGAAGACGAAGAGCACCATGATGGCGCCGCCGTAGACGATGATCTGGACGGCAGCAACGAATTCCGAGCCCATCAGGAGGTAAAGTCCAGCGAGCGCGATCATCACTACGATCAGCGAAAGCGCGCTGTGAATCGGATGTCGTTGAATGATGAGGTTCAGCGCGCCCAGCACGGCGAGCGCCGCCAGCACAAAGAAAATGGCGAGCTGCGGCGTCATCGCGCACCCCACATGAGGATGGCGAAGGCGGTGATCACCACGTTGGCGATGGAAACCGGGAGAAGCAATTTCCAGCCAAAGGACATGAGCTGATCATAGCGGAAACGGGGAAGCGTTCCGCGCATCCAGACGTACACGAAAAGAAATACGAAAATCTTCCCGAGCAGCCAGAACGGGCCTTGAATGAACTCGTTCACCGCCGGGAAGGCGATGAGCACAGCGCCCATAGCCGTGATGGCCGCGCCCACGCCAGGAAGAATGATCTTGCCAAAAATCGTTTCGTAGCGGATTCCGTCCCAAATGACCCACAACCCAAACGGAAGCAGAATCACCGACGGCAGATAGTGCGTAAACGTCCAGCTAGCTGGGAAGGGAGACAGCCATCCGCCGAAGAACATGATCGTGCAAAGGCACGATACGGTGATCATGCTGGTATACTCCGCGATAAAAAACATAGCGAATTTGAAGCTGGCATACTCCGTGTGGAAGCCGGCGACGAGTTCGGACTCGGCTTCGGGAAGATCGAACGGGACACGGTTGGTCTCCGCAACCGCGGCGACGAAGAAGCAGAAGAATCCCAGGATTTGTGGCCAAACGTTCCAGCCCAAGATGCCCCGCTCGGGATGGTGCGCTTGCGCGTTGATGATGTCGCGCAAATTGAAACTGCCCGCCAGCAAGAGTACCCCGACAACGGACATCGTCAAGGCCAGCTCGTAGCTCACCATTTGCGCCGAGCTGCGCAGGCCGCCGAGGAGCGGATACTTGCTATTCGAGGACCAGCCCGCCAGCGCGACACCGTAAACGCTGAGCGCGGTAATCGCAAAAAGAGCCAGGATGCCGATATTCAGATCGGCGATGCCCAGGGTAATGTCGCGTCCGCGTATATGGAGAGGCTCGGGTCCGAAGGGAATAATCGCAATGGACGTAAGCGCCAGCGCCAAAGCCATAAGTGGCGCAAGAAAATATGTAAATTTGTCCACGCCCGCAGGCGTCGGATCCTCTTTCAAAAGAAATTTTGCGCCATCTGCCAAGGGCTGCAGCAGCCCGTGCGGCCCGACGCGATGCGGTCCCCAACGCGACTGCATGTGCGCCACCACTTTGCGTTCGAACCACGTGAGATAGGCGTTGACGGTCAGAACGATGAAAAGCAGAAGCGCAATCTTTACAAGATAAATGATGATCGTGGCGTTTGCGTTTAAGAAGGAGATCACGGCTTGGCTTCCGCCTCCGGAAGAGATTCCATCATGGTGCAGAAGCGGCCAAGCGTGCCGCTGGTGAAAAGCGTGTCCTGCGCAGAGCGAATCAAACCGACAGGAACGTCGTAGGGCGCGTGCCCGTTTTTCGCAACATGCACGTGCGTGGCTTCCGCACTGCCCGTCAGCAATCCCGTGGCCTCCACGTCATAACCAGGCACCGCTTTGCGAATTTCTTCAAAGACGCTGGCAGGCGTCTTGTAATGGAAGGCCTTGCCGAGTCCGAGTTTTTCCAGCTGATGCGACAGAATGCGCAGCAGATCGAAGTCGCTCCGCGGACCCATCACTTCAGCGGCTTTGTGAAGAAGCTGAATTTCGCCGGAAGTATTGGTGACGCTGCCTTCTTTTTCATAAGCCGACGCCGCCGGGAAAACAATATCGGCAAGTTTTGCCGTTTCGGTCAAGAACATCTCGTGAACGACGAGCAACTCGAGCTTGCCTCGTCCAAATCCCAGAGTGCCAAAATGCGCCAGGGGATTCGCGCCCATCACGTAGAGCGCTTTGAGCTCCCCATTTTGCGCCGAATCCACCATTTCCGGCGCCGTTTGCCCTGTCTTCGCGGGAAGAACCGCACCCCACAGCCGTTCGAACGCATCGCGCGCGGCGGAATCGACGACCTGCCGATAGCCTGGGAGGCGATCCGGCAGCAGCCCCATGTCCGCAGCTCCCCGCGAATTTGCGTAATCGCCGAGGGCCATGTAGCGGGTCTTGCCCTGCAGCTTTGAGCCGAACGCCACGAGCTCGGCGATGGCCGCGCCCGTCACTTCCGCTCCGAAAACGATGGCCACCTCGGGCTCGGCATCGAGAGCCGCCTTGAGTTGGACAAGTTGCTCAACGAGATCGCTCGGCAGTTGCCCCTCTTCGTGAGCCATCCAGCGAATAGCAGCCGCTTCCTGCCCCCCCGAGACCTTGACGAATTGTGTGGCCTTGCGTTTCAGCTTGATGTCCCGCGTGTTCAAAATAAAAAGCTTCGCGCCAATGTGGCGAATACCTTTGCGAATCTGCCAGGCGGCCAGCGGATTCTGTTCCGTCGGATCGTTGCCTACGAGAAGCACCGCCCTGGCCTCGGCCAACTGCTGCATGGTTAACGAGGAATCGCCAGCGCGGTCGCCGAGCGCCGTGAGCAGGCCGGTGTAGTCCGCGGTTCGATGATGATCAACGTTGTTCGTGCCAAACGTCGCGCGAGCCATCCGCTGAAACAGATAATTTTCTTCGTTCGATGTGCGGTTCGACCCGATGAAGCCGATGGAATCCTTGCCGCTGACACCGTAAATCTGTTTGAGCCGAGTCGCGGCCGTCTGCGCGGCCTCTTCCCAGGAAACGGGATAAAGCTTGTCACCCTTGCGCACCATCGGCTGGCGCAGACGCTCAGGGTGCTTGGTGAAATCAAAGCCGAAGCGCCCCTTGATGCACAGAAAATCCTCGTTGATTCCGGAAAGATCGCGGTTATTCGCGCGCAGGATCTCGTGATTGCGCACGCTCAAGGTCGTTTTGCAGCCGTTCGAACAATGCGTGCAAACGGTCGAGACATAGGTCATCTCCCACGGCCGGGTCTTGTAGCGGTACGTGCCGCTGGTAAGCGCTCCGACGGGGCAAATGTCGATGCACATTCCGCACTCTTCGCACTCGAGATGGTCTTCCCGGTTCGGAATGATGATGCTGTTTGCGCCACGCATGCCGACGCCGAGCGCTTTCACGTCCATACCTTCATCGCAAACGCGCACGCAGCGAAAGCAAAGAATACAGCGCGGCGCGTCATAGTAGACCAGCTCCGACCATTTCTCTTCCGGCCGGTGAATTTTTTCCTCCACGAAGCGGCTGGTATCCGCGCCGTAGCGAAACACCATGTCCTGCAACTCGCACTCGCCGCCCTTGTCGCACACCGGGCAATCGAGCGGATGGTTGGTCAAAAGAAATTCAAGCATGGCCTTGCGCGCGCCGCGCACCTGATCCGTGTTCGTTCGAACCACCATGCCCTCGGTGGCCATCAGCGTGCACGCCGTCTGCAGCTTCGGCATTTTTTCCACTTCCACCAGACACATGCGGCAGGCGGCCTGCAACGATAGGCCAGGGTAATAGCAGAACGACGGTACTTCCGTTCCAATGCGCCGCGTTGCTTCAATCACCAGCGTGCCCGGAGGGACCTGCACTTCGCGGTCGTTAATCTTCAGCGTAACTAGCGTCGTCTCGGTCATGGATTCCTAGCGTGAGCCGACAAGCGCTTCCGCGGATTTATACGCACAACGTCCGTGCAAGTGGTCTTCGAATTCGTTGCGCCATTTTTGCACGATGCTGATGGTAGGCAGCGCAGCGGCGTCGCCGAGCGGGCAGAACGTGCGGCCAAGCATGTTTTTCGCCAATTCCCCAACGATGTCAATGTCTTCAGGACGCCCATATCCGGCGTGAAAGCGATCCAGCATCTTCTTCAGCCAAGACGTGCCTTCACGGCAGGGAATGCACCAGCCACAGGATTCGTGCGCATAAAAATGCATGATGCGTCGCGCCATGTCCACCATGCAGGTGGTTTCATCCATCACTACCATGCCTCCGGAGCCAAGCATCGAGCCGGCCTTGGCGACGGAGTCATAATCCATGGCGATGTCAATTTCGCCCTCGCTCAAAATCGGGCAGGAGCTGCCACCGGGAATCACGGCCTTGAGCTTCCTCCCACCAGGAATCCCGCCAGCCATTTCGTAAATGAACTTTTTCATGTTCATCCCGAGCGGAATTTCGTAGATCCCGGGCTTACCGATGTGTCCCGCGACGCAAAGCAACCGCGTGCCGCCATTTTTCGGGGTACCGCGCTTGGCGTAAGCTTCGCCGCCCTCCAGAATGATGGCCGGAACGGCGCTCAGCGTCTCTACGTTATTAATGATGGTCGGGCAGCCGTAGAGCCCGACAACGGCCGGGAACGGCGGTTTAATGCGTGGGTAACCACGTTTGCCTTCGAGCGATTCCATCAACGCGGATTCTTCGCCGCATTCGTAAGCGCCCGCTCCGGTATGGGTGAGCAAGTCGAAATCAAAGCCGGAACCCAGAATGTCCCTGCCCAGATACCCGTGCGCATAGGCTTCCACGACGGCAGCTTCGACGATATCCAGGACGTAGCGGTATTCACCGCGCACATAAATAAAGCCTCGGTGAGCGCCAAAAGAACGTCCTGCGATGACCATGCCCTCAATCAGTTGATGCGGATCCATCTCCATCAGCGGGCGATCCTTGCAGGTACCAGGCTCCGATTCATCGGCGTTGCAAATGAGATACTTCGGTTTCGGCGAATCTTTGGGTACAAACGACCATTTCATGCCCGTAGGAAAGCCCGCGCCTCCGCGTCCGCGCAAGCTGGATTTTTTCACTTCATCGATGATCGATTCCGGGGTCATCTCCTTCAGCGCTTTTTCGAGCGCCCGGTACCCGTCGTGCTGCAGATAAACATCGATCTTGTGCGACTCCGCAATCCCCCAGCGCCTGCTGATGAGCGGCGTCTCTCCCGGCTCGCGCTGGTGAAGCGCGCCGGCAGTTACCGGCTCCGGTGGCGGGATCTTGCCGCCGTCCAGGTCCTTGATGATCCGATCGAACTTGAGCGCCGTGAGATTTTCGTAGAAGTCGTAATTGACCTGCATGGCAGGCGCACCGGTGCAAGCTCCGATGCACTCGACTTCTTCGAGAGAGAAGACGCCGTCCGCGCTCACTTCTTTGTGGCCGATCTCCAGCCGCTTTTTGGCGCGTTCCAGAATCTCGTTGCCGCCGCGCAGCATACAGGCCACGTTGGTGCAAACCTGCACGTGAAACTTGCCCATAGGCTTGCGGTGCAGCATCGAGTAGTAGGCGAGGGTCTCCTCGACCTGCACGTTGTTGAGGTCGAGCCGGCGCGCGATTTCCGCAATCATCTCGTCGCTGACCGAGCCGTACTCGTCCTGCGCGTACATCAACATGGGAATCAGCGCGCTGCGTTTGAAGGGATAGGCGTTTTGAAGTTTTTCAAATCGCGCCGCGAGTTGTGTGGAAAGTTCCATGCGGTTAACGGTCGACCTCTCCCAGAACGATGTCGATCGTTCCGATACACGCGACCACGTCGGAAATCAATTGGCCGGTGACCAGTTTCGGCAAGGCTTGCAAATTGATGTACGACGGCGAACGGAAATGCGCGCGCAACGGCTTTGGCGAGCCGTCGCTGGCTATAAAGCAGCCCAACTCGCCGCGCGGCGACTCCACGGTCACAAACGTCTCGCCCGGCGGCGGCGAAAACCCTTCCGTGAAGATTTTGAAGTGATAGATGAGCGCTTCCATCTCCGTCTTCATTTTTTCGCGCGCTGGCGGCACGATGCCTGGTGCGTCCGTCCGGATCGGACCTTCGTGGGTGATCTTGGCCATCGCCTGGCGCACGATATTCAAGCTTTGCCGCATCTCCGCCACGCGAATCATGTAGCGCGCGAAACAGTCGGAATCCGTACGCGTCGGAACGTCAAATTCGAACTCTTCATAACTCGAATAGGGAAACATTTTCCGGTTGTCGTAGGCGATGCCCGCCGCGCGAAGTGTGGGGCCGGTCATGCTGAGAGCCACGGCGTCTTCCGCCGAAATATAACCAACGCCCTTGGTGCGCCCCATCCAGATGCGGTTTCCCGTGAGCAAAGATTCGTATTCGTCGATGCGGCTCGGCATCATCTTCAGAAAGCGATCGACCGCCGCCCGCCAACCCGCCGGAGGTTCCAGCGCTATACCACCGATGCGGATATAACTCGTCATCATGCGCTGCCCGGCGAACATCTCGAAAATCTTCAGGATCTCCTCGCGCTCGCGGAAGCAATAGAGAAAAACGGACATGGCTCCAAGGTCGATGGCATGCGTTCCGAGCCATACCAGGTGCGAAGAAATGCGCTGCAGCTCGACGAGTAGGACGCGAACATACTGGGCCCGCTTGGGAACTTCGAGACCCAGCAATTTCTCCACTGCAAGGCAGTACACCAGGTTGTTGCCCAGCGGATTGAGGTAGTCCATGCGGTCCGTGAGCGTGATGGCCTGCGAATAGGTCTTGTCTTCGCAGCTCTTCTCGATTCCCGTGTGCAGATAACCGAGATCAGGGACCGCCCGGATGACCGTTTCGCCGTCCAGTTCGAGAAGTACGCGAAGCACGCCGTGGGTCGACGGGTGCTGCGGACCCATGTTGAGAACCATCGTTTTTGTTGTGCCCGTTGCGGTCTCGACAGTGGTCATACAGAGCTCTTTCTGAATCCCGTGACCATGGGGACGTCGCGGTAGCCCTCTACGGGGTAATCCCTCCGCAACGGATGGCCTTCCCAGTCTTCCGGAAGCAAAATGCGCCGCAAGTCCGGATGGCCTTCAAAACGGATGCCGAAAAGGTCGAAAATCTCCCGCTCCAGCCAATTGGCGCCCGGCCACACAGGGACTAGGGTGTCCACGACAGGGTCCGATCCCGACAAGCGAACCTTGAGGCGAATTTTGTCGCGCCGGGGAATGGAAACCAGATGATAATTCAGTTCGAAGCGCGGCTCTTGGGGAAACCTGTCAACGCAAGTGGCATCGGTAAGCAGGTCAAACTTAAGTTCCGCGTGCTCCCGACAGCGCTCGGCCACGGCCCGCAGGATTTTGCGGGGAAGCACAAGGGTAGTCTCGCCGCGGAATTCAATGATTTCTTCAATAGCGTTTGGATTCCACGCGCGCAGGTGCTCGGCCACAACACTAGCGCGTTGGCTGGTATTCTCGGTCACCGTTCCAAAACCCTCAGGCGCAGGCTAATACTTATGCCAGTCTAGCGCGCCCTTTTTCCACAGATAGAAGTAACCCACCAAAAGTATGGCGATGTATACCATCATTTCCAGGAAGCCGTACATGCCCATACTAGGAGACATTTTTATAAAGTCCCGGTAAATGTAGGCCCAGGGATACAGGAAGATGGCCTCCACGTCAAAAAGAATGAAAACCATCGCCACCAGATAGAATCGTACGGAAACCGGAGCGCGCGCATCGCCGGTGGGCTCCATACCGCACTCATAAGGCTGCTGTTTGGCGCGACTCGGTCGCCGCCAGCCCACCAACACCGACGCAGCCGTCAGCGCCCCGGCGAGCGCCGAGGCAATCAGCAGGTGTAAGAGAAGCGGAGTGTACGCTTGTAAGCCTGAATCGGTCATGGGCGAAGCGTTATAATATCCATTCAAGAGCCAGTCGGTCAAATGGCAGGAAGGTCCCGCGGCGCTCGCTGTTGGAACCATGGCAGCGGTAGTTCGGTGGAGTGGACGAAATATATGCTCTTCGGGCATAACACGGATGTGAAAGCTGGCGAGACGGTCTATCACGTCCAGACCGAAGACCGCGGCACCGCAAACGCCTTGATCGACACCACTGTCTATTGCCGAGGTCGCGTCCTTCACCGGCGCACAAATAACTATATTGATCTGTTGCCACTCGATCCCAGGGGCGAAGAGGTCCTCAGAAAACGAATTGGCGACCAGCATCGCACCGTGACCGAAGAGATTCGCAGCGGCGCATTGCACCTAATGCCACCTCCGACGTCCGTCGACGAAAAGCCGGCCGCGCATAAAGCCGAACCTGCGGCGCATTCGCATGCTGTGCCCGCGCCGACGCTGGCCATGGAACTGATCAATGCGAAAAGCTGGTTGGTGGGAAGACGCGCGAAGTTGCACGTGGCCGTCCTGAGAAGGCAAAATAAGGAAGCAGTCGCTGGCGCACTGGTGACCGCGCGAATCGACGGCGCCGCGAACGTCACGGAATTTTCGACCGAGACAGGGGCTGACGGCCAAGCGCGACTCGAATTCGAAATGCCCCGCCTGGCCGGAGCCGAGTCCACCCTGGTGATCGAGGCCTCACAGGCGGATTCCAGAGGCCAGCTAAAATTTCAGCTAAAAACGCGGCCTCGCGTGCCTACGGCGTAGGAAAATACTGGGGTTGGCGTAAGAATTCAACATGTCCACGGAAACGGTAATTTCGATTGTTGTAAACGGAGAAAAGCGCGAAGCGGAGCCCGGCGCGACGGTTGCCGATTTGCTCGCCACGCTCGGCCTGGACTCCGGCCGCGTAGCCATCGAGCGAAACCTGGAAATACTTCCACGCCCCGCATGGACGGAAACGCCTGTGGAAGCGGGTGACCGCTACGAGATCGTCCAATTCGTCGGCGGCGGATAAGAGCGAGCCTGCTTCTTCTTTGTTCGAGACAATTTCGCCCGATTCTATATTTGTTTGCCACGCAATCCGGTTTTTCGCATTCTCGCTTTCCGCGCCTGCCATTCTTCCGCCGTGATTTCCCAAAGCTCCGACGGTAGTCGACCGCAAACGTAATCCCTTTCCGCCCGCTCGATCACCCGCATCCCTTGTCTTTCCGAAATCCGCCGTGACGCATCATTCGCCACGGCTTTAGGCGCCCGCAGTACTGGAAACTTCAGCACCTCGAACCAAAAGTCCGTCACGACGTCACACGCTTCCGTCATTAACCCTTGCCCATGCATGCGCGGGTCGAGCCAGAATCCGCGGTTCTCGTGGTCGTTCCTCCTCAGGCTAATGGCGCCGATGATCATATCCGGCGCGCTTTTCAACCCGATGGTCCAAAGCCATTCTTCGCCGCGTTCCCTCGCCGGAAGCGCCATCTCTCGAAAAAATGTTTCCGCGCCGTTCCCAGGATAAGGCCACGGCACCCTGCCGTTCAGGTACTTCACGATTTCCCATTGTGGAAAGATGGCCTGGATTTGCGGCATATCGGCCAATTCCATCGCGCGAAGCCACAGCCGCGGCGTTTCCAGGGAAGGAATGTTGTGAGGCATGTGCGTCAAAGCCCTTCGAGGATATGCCCCATTTTACTTTTTTTCGTCTGCAAATAGGCTCGTGAAATTTTTGAGATGCGCGGCTGGCAGGGAATACGCTGGACCACGCGAATGCCGGAGTCCTGCAGCTGGCGAACTTTTTCCGGGTTGTTTGAAAGCAGCCGGATTTTTGTAGCGCCAAGTTTCTTCAGGATTTGCGCGGAAAAATCATAGTCTCTAGCGTCGGCCGCGAATCCCAGCGTTTCGTTGGCTTCGACCGTGTCCATTCCCCCATCCTGTAGCTCATAGGCGCGAAGCTTGTTCATCAGCCCGATGCCGCGCCCCTCTTGTGGCAGATATAGCAGGATCCCGAAGCCCGCCTGGGCGATTTTCCGCAGGGAAAGCTCGAGTTGCGCCCGGCAGTCGCACCGCAGCGACGCAAATACGTCACCTGTGAGGCATTGTGAATGCACGCGAACGAGCGGCGCGGCTTTTCCATTGAGTTTTCCGCGCACGAGAGCGATACCTTCATCAAGCGGACCGCGGCCTTTGAATCCGTAAATCGTGAAGCGGCCATGGCGCGTGGGAAGGGCGGCCTGCGCGACAAGTTTCACGCCGGAGCCTTTTTTCAGCTTGCGTTTGTCCGGATTTGATTTTGGCGTCATGGGAAACCACAAGTATAACAGGTAGGCCACGAGAGCCTTTACATCGCGGCTGCGATTGGCTAGCGTTAGCGAAGAAGCCCGCGCAAACCAACCATGGATACGGCAACGGCAGTTCGCGACCTGCTCTTCACCTTGTTGCTGAAGGTGGGCGTGGCTTCTTCGATAGCCGCCTTGCTGGCGCGCTGGAATACCTTCCGCCGCGTGCTGTTCACCGAAGAGCGCGACCCCGACCAAAAACTGAAGCTGATGCTGTTCATGACCCCGCCGCTAATCGTTGGCGTGACGTTGCGGCTGGTCGGCTATCCCTACCAGTTCGCGGACCTTTCGCTCGAAGGCGCGTTTCTGATGGGACTGCTGGGTGGCCGCGTGGTCGGACCTATCGGCGGAGCGATTATCACCATCCCCGCGCTGGTCTCTCGCGAATGGCTAGCGATGCCGGCCGCCTCGACAGCAGGGTTGCTCGGCGGACTGATTCGCCAGGCCATTCCCAACAAGGAAGATCTCTGGAACTTCGGCCCGTTCACATTTCTTAATATTCCGAAAGCCGTAGTACGCCTGCTGAAAAAAGGCCAATTGTCCTGGGAAATGGCGCCGCTCGGCGTGTGCGTCGGATTGGAGTTGGGACGCGTAGCCCTGGTGCAGGCTACGAAGCCCAAGTGGCTCTTTGCGATTCATCCGCAGTGGGATTGGTGGCTCCTCTTGACGGTGATCGCGACGCTGATGTCGGTCGCTGCGCCGCTGAAAATCTGGAACAACACGCGCATCGAGATGAACCTCGAGCGCCACCAGCAACTCCTGCTGAAGGCCCGCATGGACGCGCTGTCCCGCCAGATCAACCCGCACTTTCTTTTCAATACGCTCAACACCGTCTCCGCGCTCATCCGCTTCGATCCGGACAACGCGCGCGGGGTCGTCCTCAAGCTCAGCAATATTCTTCGTCGCCTCCTCCGCAAGCACGAAACGTTCGTGCCACTGCGCGAAGAACTCGAATTCATCGACGACTATCTCGATATCGAAGTCGCCCGCTTCGGCCGCGACAACCTCGATATCATCAAGGAAATCGACGAAGACACCCTCGAAGCCTTCGTCCCCAGCATGCTTCTCCAACCCATCGTCGAAAATTGCCTGAAACATGGCCTCGCGCCCAAGCTCGATGGCGGAAAAATTCAGCTGCGCACCACGAATCGCGACGGCCGCCTGCGCATCGAAATCGAAGACAACGGCGTGGGTATCTCCGAAGAAAAGATGCCGCACGTCTATGTTGAGGGCATCGGCCTGAGCAACGTTCGTGAACGCCTCCGCGTCCTCTACGGCGCCGATTTTCATCTGCAAATCGAGAGCCGCACCGGCCAAGGCACGCTCATTAAAATTGACATTCCAGAGTTGGTGTCCGCGGTGCAAACGGTGGGGTGAAGAGCTTGGCCCCTGCGACTGGGAACTATGGAATGAGGGTGGGGCGCGTACGATTGTTGAGACGGTAGACCGAGAAATCGCGGCGGTCGACAGTGAAGATTTTGCGGAGCCCCTCCCGCTCGGCGACGCGCAAGAGCGCGGCGTCAGCGAGATCCATCGGGCGGTTAGCGTATTTGCGCATCAGCTCGCGGATCCGAGGGATGTCGCTAGAGTCGAGCGGTAGCAGAAGGACCGCCCCTCGCTCCAGCATTTCCCACAGCGCCTCTTGCGCCACAGGCAGATCGGACAACAGATACATCGCTACGACGAACGGAGGCCAGACTGTCGCGAGAGGCTCGCGCAACTCCGCGAGGGCCGCGGCACACTTGGCATGATGCTGGTCGCCGCTATCGACCAATGCGACGAGCGGCCCTGCGTCGATGAGAATCAACGCCGCCGCCGGCGACGCATAAGAAGCGCGGCGAAGCGGCGACCGGTTTGCTCGGAGCGCTTCGGATTTCCCCCGCGGACAACCCCAATCAGGTCCTTCATCGCCTCATAGGGAGAAGAGACTGGCTCCTGCCGGTCCGCCCATGCCGCAATCGCCTGGCGAATGACTTCCGATGTGGACAGGCGCTTGCGGCGAGCCAGGCGCGCGATCCGCTGCCGCGTTTTTTCGTCTAGCCGAAGAGTGACTGGCGATGCCATGATAGTGTCCGGATGAATTGTAATGTATTACGCTTTGTAATACAACACGAAACAGGCTAACGCCATGCGTTATGCGAGCCTGGGAGTGCAGGAGATGACGCTCGTGGACTCATGGTTACGAGGGGATTTGCGCGCCCGTAGCTCAGCTGGATAGAGGATCTGGCTTCGAACCAACTAAGCAAAACTTATCTGGCGTCGCTTACGGAGCACACCGTCGCTCGGGCATGAATCGCGATTGCGGCCCACCCAGCGCGACGGCTTAGTCTGGACTCGGCACTCCCTAGTCGCCGCGCAAGGCGCGCAGGGGATCAACCTTGGTGGCCCAGCGCGCGGGGATGTAGGCGGCCACCGCTCCGACCAGCGCGAGGAGGGCGGTCAACGAGGCGAAGACTGGCGGTTCGATTCGAATGACGCCGAAAACGGCGTTGGAAATGGCTTGGGTCAGGAGCAGCGACACGCCAAGCCCGAAGGTTAAGCCTAGGAGAGCCATCTTCAAGGCCGATGCCATCACCAAGCGAAGAACATCGAATGGGCGGGCGCCAAGGGCCATGCGAATACCGATTTCATGAGTGCGCTGCGTTACCGAGTAGGCCATGACGGCGAAGATGCCGGCCGCCGCCAACGCCAAAGCGATAAGGCCGAAAACCAGCATCATGCGCGCGGAAGACTCCACACCGCTCACGTTATCGGAAACAACTTGTTCGAGAGTGCGGACGTCGTACGCGGGTGTACCGGGATCGATGCTGCGCAATTGCTGGGTCACGCTCCTGGCCAGGCTCAAAGGATCGGCCGAGGTACGTACCAGCACGGCCGACGAAGCTTGTGGCATCTGGGCGAAGGGCACATACGTGGTCGGGTTAGGCTTGGGCTCGAACGCAGAAGAGCGAATATCGCGCACAACTCCAACGACCCGCCGCTCGGGCTCCGAACTTTCGGGACGCCCCAACTTCACGCGTTTTCCGATTGGATCCTGATCTGGCCAGTTGGCATGAGCCATGCTTTCGCTGATAACAGCTACGGGCGGAGCATCGGGACCGTCCGCGGGGGAAATGAAACGTCCCTTGATGAGAGGCACGTGCAAGGTTCGAAGGAAATCGGGCGTGACGATTTGCGAGACGGTGGAAGGCACTTCTCCGGCGGAGGCCGGAGGGTGATCTTCTGCAGTGTACTCGGTCCAATTCCAGCTCCATCCGGAAGGCAAGCTGGTAGCGCAAGCGACGTTATCTACCGACGGCATGGTTTGGAGCTGATGGAGCAAGCGATCGTAGTAGCTCTGGATTTGATCTTTTTTCTGATATTTCTCCGTAGCTAAGGCGATGTGAAACGTAAGCACGTGGGTACGGTCGAATCCCATTTCCACGGCAAGGAGACTGCGGAACCCGCTGACCATGAGCCCCGCGCCCACGAGAAGAATGAGAGCGAGGGCGGTTTCGACAATTACCAACACACCGCGAAGACGACCGGCAGAACGACCTGCCGTCGAGGAGCGCGTGCTTTCTTTTAAGGCGTCGTTGAGGTCGCACCCCGAGAAACGGAAGGCGGGCGCGAGGCCAGCGAGAATTCCGCTACCCAAAGCGACTGCGAGAGTGAACAAGAGTACGCGGAAATCGACCGCCACGTGCTTTAGGCCCGGCACGTGCGCCATGATGAACGGCGGAAGATCACGCCGCAGAAGCTCCATTCCCCAGTTTGCCAGCAGGGCGCCAGCAGCCCCTCCGGCAAGGGCCAGTAATGTGCTTTCGACCAGCAACTGGCGGATCAGTTGCCAGCGGCTCGCGCCCATGCCAGACCGGATTGCCATTTCTTTTTGCCGGCTTGATGCCCGGGCGAGTTGCAGGTTCGCTACGTTCACAGCAGCGAGCAATAGAACAAAGACGGCGCAACCCATCAGCACCATTACGAATTGCCATGTTCCGTTGGTGGCGTCTTCGGCCAAGCGGATCACCCGGACTCCATGGCCGGCATTGCTGCCAGGAAATTGTTCCGCCAGACGACCGGCGACGGCTTGTAGGTCAGCCGTGGCGCTCGACACCGAGGCGTTCTTGTTGAGGCGGCCAAGAACAAGAAGTGAATGCGTTTCCCGGTCGGTGCTCTCGACGGAGTGGAGATCGAACGGAGTCCAAATCTGAGCTCCCGCCGGGAAGTCTAAATCGGAGCCAGCGATGCCGACGATGGTGAATTTGCGGCCGTTCAGGAGCAAGGTTTTGCCGAGCACGGTTCGATCGCCAGCAAGATGACGCTCCCAGAATCCGTGACTGAGAACGACGACGGTTGCCGCTCCTTGTTGGAGGTCAACGCTGCTGATCTGCCGGCCGAGCTCGGCTGGAACGCCAAGCAACGGGAAAAAGTTGCTCGTCACTTGATAACCCTCGACGCGTTCGGCAACACCTTCGCCGGTTAAGTTTGCATCCCATCCGCGAGTAGCTGCCAAATATTCGAAGGATCTGCTTTGCTCGGTCCAATCATGGAAGTTCGCTGGGGCGACGCTGACGCGGTAGGCGTCTTGCTTCGGAACGGTTTCCCAGATGGCTACGACACGATCAAGACCGGGGAGAGAAAACGGGCGGAGGACGAGAGCATCGACGTTGCTGAAGATCGCCGTATTTGCGCCGATCCCGAGAGCCAGGGTCAGGACGGCGACGGTTGTGAAGGCCGGGTTCTTGCGGAGTTGTCGAAGGCCGAAGCGGCCATCGGAGATCACCGCGTGCAGCCAATTGCCAATTCCCGCATCGCGTACCTGTTCTTTTACCTGTTCGATACCGCCAAGTTCGATCCGCGCGGCTCGTTGCGCTTCCTCCGGCGGCATACCCGCACGAATATTTTCCTCTATCAGCATCCCGAGGTGCGCACGAACCTCCTGGTCGAGTTCTGCATGCACACGAGTAGATAAAAAGAGATTTCGCAGCAAACTTCGTACTTTAACGAGGAACGGCAGGGTAATCACCTCTTTACGATGCTTCCAGAGCCTGCGCGATAGCCCAAGAAATGCGGTCCCATCGCTTGGTTTCGGCTTCGAGTTGTTTCTTTCCCGCCTTGGTCAAGCGGTAGTACTTCGCGCGGCGGTTGTTTTCCGATTCTCCCCAAAAAGAAGAAATCCAACCTTGTTCTTCCATTCGGTGTAATGCGGGAAAGAGCGAGCCTGGCTTGACAACAAACGTACCGCCGGAGATCTGCTGGATTCTCCGCGAGACTCCCAATCCGTGCTTCTCGCCAGCCATAAGCGACTGCAAGATCAGCAAGTCCAAAGTCCCTTGCAAGAGGGTTGTCGGTCGAGAGTCCAAGATCATCTCCTATCGGCGGTCTATAGGAATAGTACCGGTCCACCTATAGAGTGTCAATAGGAATCGAGCAGTCAAATGGTAGTCACTGGCCACAAAGCGAGTTGGCACTCCGGTTGGCCCGTCAACCACCCGGGATCGGCAGCAGGCTGCTAAGGGGCATTGCCTAGCTTCTATCGCTCGGACTTGAGGATTCCGCCAGCGACCGCAGAGGCCTCGTACACGATGTTGCCTCCTACCACGGTTTCCAGAACTTGGATCTTCGCGATCTCCTCGGCTGGCACCTTGAGCGGATTGCGGTCGAGCACGATGATGTCAGCGAACTTGCCGACCTCGATCGACCCGGTCGCCTCGTCCTGGTGAAGCTCATAGGCGGCGTCGATGGTCGCGGCCCGGAGCACAGCCTCCCGGGACAAGCCTGGATCGTCACCGAGCCGGCCACTATATTCGGGTGGAGCGCCCGGCGCGTTCGTGCGCGTCACGCCCACCTTGAGGGCAAACCATTCGTCCAACTTGTCCACCGGCCAGTCGCTGCCGAAGGCGATGCGGGCCCCGGCCGCTGCCAGGAGCCCTGCTGGCTCCAGAATCTTCATTCTCGCCGGACCGAAGTAGTTTGTAAGGCCCAGCGTATCACCCGCAGGCTTTTCCCACTGGAACGACAGCACCGGGATCGCGCCGAGCAGCTTGTAGCGCGGGAAATCCGCGGGCTCGACGATCTCATCGTGCGCGATGGCCGGACGGATGTCGGCGCTGGGCAGTGCCTTTCTGAGTGCTTCTATGCCTGCGAGCGCCGCATGGACGGCGCCGTCCCCGTCACTGTGCATGTGGGGATCGATCCCCGCGCGACCGAGATCCACGAGCACGCTCGCCAGGGCATCCGCCGAGAAGTAGACTGCAGGTCCGCGATTGGCGCCGGGCACCCACTGGGGCTTCTCCGCCGTCCCGGCGTTTATGAAGTACGGCTCTAGCACCGCTCCCGTGAGCGCGGGGGCGGCGATCACACCGTCGAGAAACAGCTTTGCGTTTCGGACCGTAATGCCGGGGGCGCGAGCGGTCGCGCCCTCGTCATATTGCTTCGCAAACGCGAGGACCCGTGCCACCGCGCCGGGCAGATCGCCAGCCTCCTTGGGCTCGATCACGGGTGCGAAGTGCGCCCGCGCCGTCAGGCCTCCGGCGCGGCGCACGGCCGCGAACGCAGACATGGCCTCGGACGGGGCGGCAGCGTCAAGGAAACTTGTGATGCCCTGGCGGCTCATCGCCTTGAGTGCTGCCGTCGCGGCTGCCACGTATTCTGCGTCCGTTGGCTTTGGCAGGAGGTCGGACAACACGGCATACGCGGCGTCTTCGAGTAAGCCCGTGGGCTCGCCGTGATCGTCCCGCCAGATCTTGCCGCCGATTGGGTCGGGAGTGCTAGCCGTGATCTTGGCGAGGGCGAGGGCGCGTGTATTGGCGAGTGCCGTATGCCCGAACGAGGAGGTCACCAGAATCGGCCGGGTCGTTTTCAGAGCATCGAGGGTGGCGCGGTTCGTCTTCACACCTACGGGGCGCATGCTCTCCTGAAACCAGCTCACCACCTCGAGCCACGCATTCGCATCTTTGGACGCCGCGTGGTCGAGGCAGGTCTGAATACGCTGTTGCATTTCGGCGATCGTGAGCGATTCGTAGTTGAGACTGCACTTCAAAAGCTGCACGCCGGCCTCGAGCGGATGCATGTGACCGTCGACGAGGCCGGGCATCAGGAACCGACCCTGTAGGTCCACCGACACGGTGGCCGGGCCCACAAAAGGCGCAACGCCCTGGTTGCCGCCCACGTAGAGAATCCGCCCGTTGCGAATGGCCAGCGCCTCGGCGGTTCCGTTCCTGGGATCGGCCGTGAAGATGACGCCGTCACGATAGACATGGTCGGCGGGGCCGGTCGCCGACGAAGGGGCAGCAGTGGCCGGAGTGGTCAACCCCTGAGGCCGCGCCTCCGGAGCCTGGGCAACGACGACGAGCACCATTGCCTGGACCAGAATTACCCGCCTCGGCCTTGGTACACGGTGCGACCACCCGCGCGCACGCGTGCACACTTTGCAAAGGGACTTCATAATACCGTCTCCTGTCCAGAGTCTAGAGCAAAAGGGAACTGACCTGTGGTCCTCAACCTTGTGCACCACACCCATGCCAGCCGAGTTTTTCGACGATGCGGTAGTGCGAGATGCTTTCCGCCGATCATTAAGGTATAGCGTTTGAGTGGCTTCATCTTAAGGACACCGCATTCGCCAGTCAACGAAGGCGTACTAGCGTCGACGAAGTTGCGGCGCGCGTGGGATACTCCGAAGGTGCAACTCTCTGGGCCCTTCTGCGCCGCCGGCTCAACATTGGAATCCAGGAGATCAGAAGAACCCCCTGACAGCAGTACGGCGGACCGTGCGGAGTTGAGATATGACTCGATACCTCGTGATTGTCGGCGACCGGAGAATTGGCCTTGCAATTCCGAGCCGACTTCTTCGGAGATATCCTTCCAGCCCTCACATTTTCACGCGTCTTCGTTATCGGCAGATGCACAGGTTGAGCGGGACCCACTACTCCTCGGTGAGAGTCTCCATCGGGGATATCCGCGCGGCGCGTTGAGATGGCAGCAGGCAGGCGGCCAGACACACCACAGCCGTCACGCACGTGGCACCGGCGAGGATTGCCAGATTAAGTGCTGGTACGTGGTAGAGCACCGTCCGCATGGCTCGGCCTGCCTGCCATGCTCCGATCAAGCCCAATAGCGTTCCTGCGGCGAGCAGGCGTAAGGAGAGAGAAAAAAACTGGATGCGGATCTGCCTCGGCTGGGCCCCCAAGGCCATGCGCACACCGATCTCGCGGCGGCGCTGTGCCACGGCGTAACTCAACACGCCATAGGTTCCGATGGCGGTAAGCAGCAGAGCTATTCCTGAGAAGAGGCCAGCCAGCATTGCCGGTGAGCGACGGGCGATAAGACTATCGGCAATGCGAGTTTCCATCGACCGAAGGTCGTTGACAGGTACTTCGACGTCTACTTGCCGAACCACCTTTTGCAGCGTCAACGCGAGCGATTCCGGCGGGGTGCTCGCGCGGACAACCACGAAGATGCTGTTGTCGGTATGGAAGACATAAGGATAGTAGATCGCGCCCTGGGCTTGGTCTTCGGTGAGCCCAGACTGTTTCACCTCGCCGACAACGCCGACGATCGTGAATGCTTCGGTATCCTTTCCCTGTTCGGAGCCTTCCCACAAACGTTGGCCAATAGCGCTGGTTTTCGGCCAGTAGTATCGCGCGAAATCTTCATCCACAACGCAGACTCGCTCGGGGCCATGTGAATCGGCGGCCGTGAGGAATCGCCCTAGCCGCAAAGAGAAGCCCATGGCGCGAAAGTAGTCACCGCCGACACCGTAGGAGTAGTGCCCTCGCGCTGATTCGCCGACGCGGAGAATGTGCCCTTTTACGGTGGCGGCGCTTTTGCCGCTGCGGCCACTGAAAGGCACATTGTTGACCACGCCTGCGGATAACACTCCCGGCAGGTGGCCGATTTTGTCCATCAGGTTTTCAACAAACGCCAGGCGGGCCGCCCCATCCGGGTAGCTTTTCCACGGAAGGGAGATTTGCCCGGTGAGGACATGGTCGGATTGAAAGCCGGGAGAAACGGCCATGACGCGCTGGAGACTGAGCCCGAGCAAACCGGCTCCAGCCAACAGCACGAATGCCAAGGCAATCTGCGAGACAATGAAGCAATGACGCAGGATTTGAGCACTGCGCCCGCTCGTTCCACCCCGACTCTCTGATTGCAGCGCGTTACCCATGTGGCGTCGCAGATTGAACCACGCGATTGGCGCGGCGAGCACGACGCCCATGATGATGGCTGCGACCAGGGCGACCAATGCCAATCGCGTATCGAAAGCGATGCGACTCCCCAACGGTAGACGATCGTAACCCAGTACGGCCAGGAGGCGGATTCCGCCAGCCCCGACGGCGAGCCCGAGTAAGCCTCCGACCAGCGTCAGCAAGGTGGTCTCGACTAGCGTTTCGCTCACGACGTATCCCCGGCTTGCACCGAGCGCCTGCCGCACGGCGAGTTCCTTGACTCGACCACCGGCGCGGATGAGAAGGAGGTTCACAAGGTTGACGGCGCCAATCAAGAGAAGGACGAGTACGCCTGTTTCCAGCAACAGTAGCGTGGGGCGGATTGCCGCGACATGGTCGGCATGCAATGGCACCGCCAGGGAACGAAAGCCGGCATCGGCAATCATTTTGGCCTGGGGGTCGTCTACTTCCAATGTAGCGTTCTGCGCGTCGATCTGAGACTGGGCTTGCGCAAGAGTGGCGTCCGGTTTAAGCCGGGCAATCATTTGGATGACATTTCCCCCGGAATGCCGCTGCAAGGACGTGCGATCTTCGGGGCGCGATGCCAGGGGGAAGTACAACCGCGCTTCGGAGGAGAGAAAGCGGAAGCCGGGAGGCAAGACGCCGATGATGATTCGGGGAAGACCGTCCACACGGATCTGCCTTCCGATCACGTTGGGATCGGCGTTGTAGCGTTGCCGCCAAAATGTGTCGGAGAGAATAGCAACGTTGTCGGTTTGATAAGAGGTTTCCTCTTCGCTGAAAGTGCGGCCCATCACAGGTCCGAGCCCAAGTGTGGAGAAAAAATCTGGAGATACTCGCATGACCTGTTCGCGTTCCGTCGAACCGGGCTCACCGATAATCGCAGTGCCATAGCGATAGATCGCGATCGAGGTGAAGGCAGGAATATGACCGCGGCGTTCGTAGTAGTTGGTCAGCGACGAGCCGTCGCGCTCGACGCCAGCTTTCGGATAAGTATTGAAAACGGTCACGAGCCGGCTGGGTTCGGGAAATGGCAGCGGACGGAGCAGCACCGAGTCGATCGCGGCAAAAATCGTCAGATTGGCGCCGAAACAGACGGCGAGCGTCACAAGAGCAGTAGCTGTGAATCCGGGCGTCTTCCGCAGTAATCGGGCGGCGTAGCGCAGCTCCCTGCGAAGCTCATCAACCAGGTGAACGCCAAATGCCTCGCGGCAATCCCCTTTGATATTGGTAAGGCTGCCGAGCTCCATCCGTATCAGGCGGGCCGCTTTTCCCCGTGACATGCCGGAGCGCACCAGGTCGTCGGAGTATTGCTCAATGTGGAAGCGCAGCTCCTCGGACATTCCGTCTTCGAAATCACGCCGCCGAGTGAGCACACGAAACAGGGAACGAATGCGCTTAAACATGTCACACCTCCTCCGATGTCGTGTTTAAGGCCGCGGCAATGGCAGTCGCTAGCCGGTTCCAGCCGGCCGTTTCGTCGCGTAGGCGACGACGCCCCGCGGCTGTTAAGGTGTAGTACTTCGCCCGGCGGTTGTTCTCGCTCTGACCCCATTCGGCGGCGATGAGATCGTGGTGCTCCAATCGGTAGAGGGCCGGATATAAGGATCCTTGTGGAATCTCAAGCGCCTCCTTTGAGATCTGCCGGATGCGTAGCAACACACCGTACCCATGCAGCGGTTTCAAGGACACCGCTTTGAGAATCAGCATATCGAGTGTGCCCGGGAGTAGTTCCGCGGTTTTGCCCACAGTGTATTGGCCTCCTAGTCTAGCTAGGAGTCTAACGCATGCTCTCCTAGTTTGACAAGGGGAAGAACGGCGACTGGGTTCTCGCGAAACGTCGAAGACTACAAAGAAGCGCCACATACACTAGCGTAGTCTCCGTTCACAAGTGTGCAGCCTAACGGTTGATTCTGTACAACCCGGAAGCTATCCAGAAACGGGCTTCGAGGAGATCAAGGGCCAACCCTGCTAGCCGGTCAGACAATAGGGCGTGGTTGTCTTCGCGGAGAGAAAGCGCAGGATCTCGCGCATTACGCGCTCACCTTGATCCGTTTGGAACAGAAACTGAGCATGAGCGGAACCATCTAGAACAATCAGCTCCTTCGGCTGGGGAGATTTCTCGTACTGTTTCCGAATCTGCGGAAGACGCGGTCCATCCGAGTCTACGTCGTCGCGTGCCACGATGTACAGAGTGGACGATTTGAGCTTCTCGGCTGGGCCATTCGGGGCTGCGCCGAGCAATACCAAGCGATCAATCTCTCCTGGCTGCGAAGCGATGGATGCATCGCCCGCGGCCCCTCCGCCCATGCTGGCGCCTACCACTGAGACGCGCTTCGCGCCATTCTCGCGGAGATAGCGAACTGTCGCCAATACGTCCAAGTGGAGCGGCGCATTCATCGGGTCGGACTGGCCCGGACCACGAGACTTACCGTAGCCTCGAAAGTCCAGCGCCAACACGTGAAATCCTGCCGCCGCCAGTGTTTGAGCCTGCTTGGCCCAACTCTCTTTGTTGAAAGGGCCTCCGTGGGCAAGCACGATACCTCGGTCACCCGTTCCGTAGACATCGGCGAAAACGACTCCGCCATCCTCGGTCGGGAGGGAGATTGTTTTGGGGGCGATCGCTATTTGCGAAAAGAACCAGGCTGCCAGCGTGGCAATGAGGGTCCGCACCGTGCAACTGTACCATTGCTTTGACAAAGTTTAACCGGGGCGGCGCTGTAGCTTCCCAAATAGCGGAGAACGATGGCCTTCCGTCTGGATTGTCGACTGCATTGGTATCCGTCGCGGTCGCTGCCCCGGTTGTGGGAGGGCCTTCACCTTGCTCCCGTGTTTTTCGCTCCCTTACACGCACTGCAGTTTGCTGGCGCGCTGTCAGGCAGCTATTCGTACCGCAGGGCGACCATGGGATCGAGGCGCATGGCGCGACGCGCCGGGATATAGCATGCAGCCAGCGCCACGATGGCTAGCAGGATCGTCACCAGTGAAAATGTCACCGGATCCGTGGGCTTGACTTCAAACAATAGGCTTTTCATCACCCGCGAAAGGACAATTGCGCCGGCGATCCCGATGGCGATGCCAAAGAATGCGAGCTTCGCTCCGTCACCCAGCACAAGCCGCAGCACGTCGCGCCGTTGGGCTCCAAGGGCGATGTGGATGCCGATCTCGTGCATGCGCTGGCCGACGCGATAAGCCATCATCCCGTAAATTCCCACGGCAGCGAGAATCAGCGCGAGCGCGGCGAACAGCCCGAGAAGCAACATGTTAAACCGTTGCTGCGCCAGCGAAACACCCATCAGGTCTTCCATGGTGTGGACTTCACTCACAGGAATCTGGCTGTCCACGCTCCAAACCTGCTTTTTCACCTCTTCGATGAACTTAGCGGACGCGCCAGGTGTTCTGATGGCTAGCGTCATCCACCGTCTCCAGGCCTCGTCGGATTGCGGAAAGGGAGCGTATACGGCGGGATCGACCGGCTGATTGAGTCCGGAATGCTTCACGTCCTGGGCGACTCCTATGATGGTCATCCACTGATGCGGTCCTGCTCTTCGCGACCAATCGATACGCGCACCGAGGGGGTTTTCGTGCTGGAAAAACTTCCTTACCATTTCCTCGTTTACGACCGCCACTAGCGGTTGTCCTTCGTGGTCCATCGACGTGAAGCTGCGCCCCGCGCGAATCGGGATCTGCATCACACGGAAGTAGTCGCCCATCACCGAGAGAGTCTGCGTTTCGGGTTCGGCGCCCACAGGTACCGGGGGACGCCCATCGATGACGAAACTGTGGCTCAGGTAATTTCCGCCAAGCGGAATGTCTGTCACCATCGCGGCGTCGACGCCCGGCAGCGAATTTAGGCGTGCCAACACCTGGCGGCGGAACCCCGTCTGGGGTGGAATCTCCGCGTAGCGTGTTGCCGGCAATTGCAGATGCATGGTCGTCACGTTTGTTTGATTAAACCCGGGATTCACGGAGCGGAGCCGTGAGAACCCTTTCATCAATAGGCCGGCCCCAACGAGGAGAATAAGCGCGAGGGCGAATTCCGCGGTGACCAACAATTGCCGCAACACTTGACTGAAGGGACTTGCCGTTGAACCTCGCGCACCTTCTTTGAGCGATTCCGCGACGTCCGCGCGCGCCGCCGACCAAGCGGGTATGAGTCCGAAGACGGCACCCGTCAGCAGTGAGATACCGAAGACAAACAAGAACACGTGCGCGTCCATGTGAATCCCCGTGAAACGTTCCAGCTCCGCTGGTTTGAGCGAAACCAGAAAGCCCGTGCCCCATTTCGCTAGCAGCAGGCCGGCAGCGCCGCCGATGATCGCCAAAAACCCGCTCTCGGTCAGCGCCTGACGAATCAGCCGGCTCCTTCCCGCGCCAAGCGAAGCACGAATCACAAACTCCTGCTGGCGCGCGATCGCACGGGCCATCAGCAGCCCCGCGAAATTCGCGCAGGCAATCAGCAGCACCAATCCCACGGCTCCGAAAAGAACCAGCAACGCCGGTCGAACGTCGCCGGTCAACCATTGCTGCAAGGGGACGACCAGCGTCTCCCGATCTCTCTCGTTGTCTGGATACTCCTCTGCCAGTCGGCGGTCGATCGTGGATAGGTCCGCCTGTGCCTGCGAGAGCGTTACGCCTGGCTTCAGCCGCCAATAGGTCCTCATGAAATGCACGCCGCGGTAAGGAGCAGCCTCCGGATAAGCCACCCAGAGCGAAACGAACACATCCGCATGCTCCCTCGGCAATGCAAAGCCCGCCGGCATTACGCCAATCACGGTGTAGTCGCTTCCACTCAGCGGGATGGTCTTTCCCAAGGCGTGGGGGTCGCTGTTCAGAAAGTCTTGCCAAAAATGATAACTCGCCACGATGTTTCGGGGTCCGCCCTTTACGTCTTCATCCGGCGAAATGATGCGGCCCAGCATCGGCGGAACCCTGAACGTTTCAAGCAGCCCGGCATCGACGTACGCCGCGAGAATCTGTATAGGTTGAGTTCCGCCGGTGTAGTCCATGGACTCGATGTTGACGCCGCCCCCCTGAGAAAGCGTGCGTGTCTGTCTTTGGATATCGATCACGTTTTGCAGCGAATCGTTCTGCTTCATCGCCACGAGCTGCTGTGGATCCGGGTAAGGGAGTGGACTGAGAAGCACGCTGTCAATCACGCTGAATATAGCGGTGTTCGCGCCAATTCCGAGCGCCAGCGTCAGCCCGGCAACGGCGGCAAAGCCAGGAGACTTGCGCAGCATGCGCAGGCTGTAGTGAATATCCTGGGCGAAGTGCTCGAACCATTCCCAGCCCCACGCCATGTGGCTCATCTCCCTCAACGCTGTTACGCTGCCAAACCGACGTCGGGCCGCGGCCCGAGCATCATCTTCCTGCATGCCCCACTGCAAATGTTCCTGCTGGCGCGTTTCGAGATGCAGGCGCATCTCCTCTTCGAGGTCGGCGTCAAATTGACGCCGACGCGCGAGCATCCAGATCCGTCTTCCGAGTTCACGCAGCCAGTTCATAAAGGAGCTCCTTTCAGACCGCTGCAATCACACGCGTGATCGCCCCGATGACGCGTTCGAACTGAGTCATCGCGAGAGTGAGCTGTTTGCGTCCCGCCGGAGTCAACTGATAGTAGCGAGCGCGGCGGTTGCCAGCCGTTGTACCCCACTTCGCAGTCACCCAGCCTTTGATGAGCATCCGTTGTAACGCAGGGTAGAGAGAGCCCTCTTCAACTTGGAGGACGTCGTCCGACGTCCTCTGAATCGAATTGGCGATCTCATATCCGTGCATCTCGCCGGATCGCGCGAGGGTTTTCAAAATCAACAGATAGAGTGTTCCTGGAGGAATCTCGTCTCGTTGCAAATCATCACCTCTTGACATAGTTAGACTATGCCAATGTCCATTGGTTAGCAGTGTCTGTCAGGGGGATCGCTGTGGTTTCAGGTCTCGGCAAAAGAAAGGACTTGTGGGGAGGCCAAGCGAGATTCCAAATAGATGGCTTAACCGGGGGTAATACGCGCAGCGGGTCTGTCGGGATTACTTCCGGCTTGCTACGTGATACGACCGGAACCATCCATAGACGCTAGGCGAGCAGGCGGAAAATATTAAAGTTGCTCACGGATTCAGTGCACTCTGGCCTTGACGCTTACATCGCCATCTGGCAATATAGCCACATGGAGATGAACACGCCTGCCGACCGTCTGAGCCTGACCTTCGCCGCGCTGGCAGATTCCACGAGACGCGCGATTCTCGTCCGTCTCGCGTTGGGAGACGCGGATGTTGCGGAGCTTATGAAACCGTTTGTCCTAAGTCAGCCGACTATCTCTAAGCACCTCAATGTACTCGAACGAGCGGGCCTCGTTATGTGCACGCGCGATGCACAGCGGCGTCCCCGCACGCTCGTGGCCGTCCCGCTCAAGGATATCGCCGAGTGGCTTGAACCCTTTCGCCGCTTCTGGGAGCAGAAGTTTGCCAGCTTGGACGACTACTTGAAAGAGATGCAAAAGAAGGAGAAAGCACGTGGACGCACGAAGCGATAAGGAGAGATCTCCGAAGAACATCGCAACGGTGAAAATCGCAACTCCCACCGACCGCGAAATCGTGATAACGCGCATCTTCGATGCGCCGCGCGCCGTTGTCTTCGAGGCCTGGACCAATGCCGAACACGTCGCACATTGGTGGGACCCGAGCGGTCTGCCGCTCGCCGTTTGCGAAATCGACCTGCGGCCGAACGGAGCCTTTCGTTGGGTCCATCGCGATCCCGATGGACGTGAGGGGCACTCGTTCACGGGCATCTATCGAGAAATCGCCCCGCCAGAAAAACTCGTCTTCACCGTACAGATGTTTCCGTCCAGTCCCGAGCCCGTTGGGACGCTGGTCTTCACCGAGGACGGCAAGAAAACGAAGCTGACGATGACGATTGAGTGCGCGACGAACAAGGATCGTGACGCTCTGCTGCAGATGCGCATTGATGCCGGCACGGCTCAAACCCTGCAAAACCTCGCGGCCTACCTCTCCACGATCGGGTAAGCAGAGCGGCATGTTGAACGATGGCGCGGATTTTGTAGGGACTGAGCGAAAGACGATATCGGAGGGTCTATGCAGAAGATGACCGTTTTAGAAGCTACCGAAGGGAGAGCCTCCAAGATAGGGAAGGCGGCGACTTCCGCGGTTGTGGGAAAAGCGTTCTCGAAGGACGGCACGGCCATAGCATTCGATCGAATCGGTAAGGGACCGCCTGTGATTCTGATCGACGGCGCGCTCTGCTATCGAAGTATGGGTCAGAGTGGGCAACTGGCTGAGCTCCTCGCACCGCACTTCACCGTCTTCACCTACGACCGTCGAGGTCGAGGCGGCAGTGGTGATACGGCGCCCTATGCCGTGGAGCGCGAGGTCGAAGACATCGCAACGCTCCTGAGCGAAGCGGGTGGGGCGGCGTTTGTCTGGGGCATGTCCTCCGGCGCAGTTCTTGCACTGGAAGCGGCGAATCGCCTCAGTGGCATCAAGAAGCTGGCGTTGTACGAAGCGCCGTTCATCGTGGACGATACCCGTCCCACAACCGCGGGCGATTGGGACCGGATCAGCGCGGCGGTCGCGGCAGATCGGCGAAGCGATGCAGTCAAGCTCTTCCTGAAGTCGGTCGGAGTCCCTGGCTTTGTCAGGGCGTTGATGCCACTGATGATACCTATGTGGTCGAAGCTTAAAGCCGTTGCGCACACGCTCCCCTACGACGGCGCGATCGTGCGGGATAACCAGAGAGGGAAGCCGCTGCCGGTCAACCGGTGGGCGTCCGTCACGATACCCACACTCGTCATGGACGGTGGGAATAGCCCTGCGTGGGTGCGCCACGCGAACCGGTCGCTCGCGAGCGTATTGCCGAACGCGCAGTGCCGCACGCTCCAAGGGCAGACACACATGCTCAAGCCGAAGGCGCACGCGCCGACGTTGGTGGAGTTTTTCAAAGATTAGATCAACACCAAAAATGCAATCGTCTGAAAACTCGGGTGAGCCTGGTGGTCGGTAATTTGGGCACCGGGACCACTTTCCCGGTTATGGCGTCGATGCAAGACTCGGGGCATTTGACCGACGCTCCAGAACCTGATTTGGCATAACTTCCGTCTAGCCAGCCTGAAGTTATCCCTCGGCGAATCGAACTCTGATCCCAGGCGCACAGACGCGACTCTCTGATAGACTGCGCCCATGAAAACATTCCTCATTCGAACCGTTTGCTTACTGATGTTCCTGGCCCCCCTCGGAGCCGCCCAGGATGTCATTCCCCTCTACCCCGGCACGGCGCCTGGCTCGACACAGGAGAGCTATCCTGAGAAAGAGTACTTCTCGAAAAACTGGAACACCGAAGTCGTCGCTAATGTGACCAAGCCAACGCTCACCGTATTCAGGCCTTCGCAGGAGTTGAGAAACGGCACCGCTGTGGTGATCTGCCCGGGCGGCGGTTTTATGGCCCTCTCTATCAACAGCGAGGGCAACGATGTCGCCAAGTACATGGTTGCGAAAGGCGTGACGGCCTTTGTGTTGAAGTACCGTCTCGCACACACCGGCGAGGACGCCACGGAGGAATTTACGGCGCTGTTTGCAGACCGGCAGAAATTTCGAGAGGTATTAGACAAGGTCGTTCCCCTGTCAATCGCCGATGGGCTGGCGGCGGTCACCTACGTTCGGGAGCACGCGTCGGATTGGGGAGTTTCCCCCGATCGCGTCGGCACTATCGGATTCTCCGCTGGTGGAACGGTCTCTGCCGGAGTGGCCTTCCATTATGCGTCGGATGGCAGGCCCGCCTTCGTAGCCCTGATCTATGCCGCCGGGAGTAGGTTTAAAGATTCTCCCGTTCCAGTGGATGCGCCGCCTGTGTTTGTCGCGGCTGCCACCGATGACAATCTCGGACTCGCACTGGAGAGCGTCGCTTTGTACGAAAAGTGGACCAGCGCTCACAAACCAGCCGAACTGCACATGTACGCGAAGGGTGGCCACGGCTTCGGAATGCGAAAGCAGAACCTCCCTACGGATCATTGGATCGACAGGTTTGCCGACTGGCTGGAGTTACAAGGTTGGCTGAAGAAGTGACTACCAAGACTTGGTGGCGATTGCGGCTGGCTAACTCCGGGAGAGTAGTCGAGAACTTGAAAACCCTATGATTTCATAACAATGCTGGCTCCCTCGACCCGAGTACACTGTGGTTGATTGACGACCAAAGGCTCGGGAGAAAGCAACCAGCTACGATCATTATCACCTGGGCTTTCAGGAAATTGCATTTTTGGATCAGGAAACGGGTGAGTGCGGCGAACAGCAATTGAATCAAACGACGGTGAAACCGAACGATTCTACCGGGATCTTAGGCAGCGAGGAGTCAGCGTGCGCGTGGGGATGGAGGCCACCGGGCATTCACGCTGGTTGTGCGATGGCGCCTTGTTTCTGCCTGCACCCTTTCTTTGGCGCCCGCTCTGAGAGCTTTACGAATCGGTTCGCACCGGCGAACCCGCCTTCCCGGGCGGACGCGGGCCCTATGGAAATTGAATGGAGGGGAGGTTGGCGTTGGGATGCGCCGGGACTGTCGAGCGGAGCACAGTACACCACTCTTTTGCGCCGCACTATCGAACCAACTTCAGTACAGTGCGCGCGTCAGACATAATGTAGTGCTGTGAGCATGTTGCAGATATAGTGCTCGGACAATGTTCCAGCGGAAGGAATTGGCGATGGCACTGAAGGGGAAACTCATGCGCGCGAACGGTCTGATCGTCGCGCTGCTCTTGACGCGAATGGTGTCGGCGCAGAGTCCCAACGCGAATGCGGACCTTCTGCTGTTGCTCCATGGACGCATCCTCACGGTCGATGCGGCTGACTCAATCTCCCAGGCAATGGCCATTCGACGCGGCGTGATTGTAAAGGTTGGCAGCGACGCCGAGATCCAGGAATTTGCAGGAAACGGTCCGGGCGTGCGCGTCATTGACCTTCACGGCCACACTGCGACCCCCGGCCTCATTGATACACACGCACACATTGCCGACGGAGGAGTGGGAGAACTTTTCGGGGTCAAGCTCTCGGACGCCAATTCGGTAGCGGAAATAGTGGTACGCGTAAAGGCCAAAGTCGCTCTGGTCAAGCCAGGCGACTGGGTCACGGGATCCGGCTGGGACGAGGGCAAACTCAGGGAACGACGCTACGTCACGGCCAGTGATCTGGATGCCGTCGCTCCTAACAACCCTGTGTGGCTCATGCATACGACAGGGCATTACGGAGTGGCCAATTCGCTTGCGCTGAAGATGGCTCGCATTACTTCGGCGACTGCTGACCCTGCCGCCGGCACGATCGATCGTGACGCGAGCGGAAAGCCCACGGGCGTTCTCAAAGAAGACTCGGCGATGCAGCCGGTTACCCTCCTTATCCCACCCACGACTCCCGAGCAGATGCGCCAGGGCATCCTCTACATCCAGCAGGTGCTGCACAGCGAAGGCATGACCGCCGTCAAAGATCCAGACATCCACCAGCTTCACTGGGACGCTTACAAATCGCTGCTGGATCAAGGGAAGCTTAAGGAGCGGGTCTGCGTGCTGTGGCACGCGGGTTCAACACTCGAGTCGGCGAAAGAGGCGCTCGCCGAAATCAAGAGTGTTCCACGTTTACCGGGAAGTTTGGGCGACGACCGATTGCTTTCCTGTGGGGCCAAGATTTATATGGACGGTTCCGGCGGCGCGCGAACGGGCTGGGTGTATGACGATTGGCTGCGCAACGGCAAGACTCCAGACGTTACATCTTCGGGTGCGGGCAATAAAGGCTACCCGCAAACAGATCCCGAGGTTTACCGAGAAATGGTCCGCCTTTTCCACCAAAACGGTGTCCCAGTGGGCACACACGCGGTTGGCGATCGCGCGATGGACTGGGTGGTGGATACGTATGCGCTTGTCGAGCGGGAGCAAAGCTATCCCGGGCTGCGGCACAGCATTATCCATGCGAACTTGCCAACCCCGCACGCGCTCGAGGTAATGGCGAACTTGCAGAAAAAATACGATGCGGGTTATCCCGAGATGCAGCCAGAGTTCTTGTGGTGGATCGGCGACATTTATGCGGCAAGCTATGGCCCTACGCGCGGGGAGAGCCTGGAGCCCCTGCGCACCCTGCTGTCCCGCGGCATTCTTTGGTCCGGAGGGTCAGACTATTTCGTTACACCGGTGGCCGCCCGCTTGGGGCTGTGGGCGTCTCTTGCACGGGAGACCCTCAAGGGCACTTATGGCGCCCATCCGTTCGGACTTGCGGAGGCTGTGGACATTCACACGGCGGTTCGTAGCTACACCGCTTGGGGTGCGCGCCAGATGTTCCTGGAAAACCAGATCGGCACGCTCGAAGTGGGCAAGAAAGCCGACATTGCGATCTGGGATCGCGACCTTTACACGATAAGAACCGAGGAGATCAAAGACCTGAAATGTCTGATGACCCTGTTCGATGGGGAAGTGGTGTTCACTTCAGCGACTCGCCGGTAATAATGTCGCTCCGCTGATTCAATCTGGGCGCGGCGGGCCCAAGTACGAGTGTCCTGAAGAGAAAAACTCTCTACTCGCAGCGCAGCGAAACTATGGGGTCAATTCGAGTGGCGCTTTGCGCTGGAATGTAACTGGCGAGCAGCCCGATCAGCAAAACCAACAATGAAATCGCAGCAAATGTGATTAGGTCGGTCGCTTCCACGCCGAATAACAGGCTTCGCATCAGCCGGGTAAGGAGGAAAGCTGCTGCCAAACCAATCATCACGCCGGAAAGAGCGAGCGCCATCCCCTGCCGGACAACCAGACTCAGGACGTTGCGCTGCGAAGCACCCAGAGCCATTCGAATACCAATTTCTCGAGTTCCCTGACTGACCAGGTAGGCCATCACGCCGTAGATACCAATCGTTGCGAGAACCAGAGCGAAGCTGGCGAAGACCCCCAGAAGCAGCATCGAGAAACGCCGGCGGGCCAGCGACTCGTCCACACGCTGCCCCATCGTTCGAACATAGTACATCGGAAGATCCGGATCGAGATTTCGCAGTTCATTTTTGACGGCGGTCACCATTGCAGAGGGATCCGTGGAGCCTCGAAGGGCTACAGTCATTGCGCGCGTAGGGAATTGCGTGTGGGGCAGGTAGAAAGCGATTCGCGGGTTAGAGTCCAGAGAGTCTTGCTTCACGCGTCCGGCCACGCCAACGACCGTCTGCCACGGGTCCTTCGACTGAAGTTCGACAATATGAAACCGTTTGCCGATGGGATCCTGTCTTGGCCACAGTTGGTCGGCCATGTACTCGTCAACGATGACTACGATTGGCTTCGTCGTGTCGTCCTGATCGGTGAAGAATCGACCACGCCGCAGCGGAATTCCCATCGCTTCAAAATAGTGCCCCCCAACTAGCCGTTCGTCGGCATTGAGAAATTTCTCGCCGGGAAGCGGCGTTCGTCCTTCGACGGTGATCGGCGTCCACGCAAACGCCTGGCTCAAAGGGAGCGAGGTGACTCCGCCGGCTGCGTTCGCTCCCGGCAAATGCTCCAGCCGCTCCCAAAGCTGCCGGTACGTATTCAAGATCGTCTGTTTGTCGTTGTATTTTCGACCGGTCATCGTCAGGTCGAATGTGAGCACGCCGCGTGGGTTGAACCCGGGCAGAACATCTTGCAGGCGGGCGAAACTTCGGATGAGAAGTCCCGCACCGATCAATAGGACCACGGAGAGCGCCAACTCCGAAATAACGAGCAGCCCCCGAACACTATTACCGCGGCCCCATACCGCGCTGGTTCCAGCCGCGCCACGACTTGTGTCTTTCAGAGTCGAATTTAGATCCAGCCGTGAAATGCGCAAGGCCGGGGAAAGGCCAAAGAGAATCCCGGAGAAAAGGGAGAGCAACAGCGTAAACAGGAGCACGCGTCCATCGATCCCCACCTCCTGCGGCCGCGGGATGCTCTTCGTCCCCAAAATGTAAATCCACTTCACGCTGAGAAGGCAGATGAACAGGCCCAAAGCTCCACCGCAGAGCGAAAGCAGCACGCTCTCCGTCAATAATTGACGAACGATGTGCCATCGGCTTGCGCCCAGTGCCGTCCGCACGGCAATTTCTTGCCGGCGCGCCACGGCCCGCGATAACAAGAGATTGGCGACGTTGGCACAAGCGATCAGCAGCACGAAACCCACCGACCCAAGCAGCACCTGCAAAGAGCGACGCACGTTGCCAACCACTTGTTCGAGAAGCGGCACGATACTGAACGTCAGCCCGCCATTGGGCGGATAGTTATCTGGGAAGTCGCGCCGCAGCCGCGCCGTGATGGTATCCATCTCCGCTTGGGCTTGCGCCAGCGAAACCTCCGGCTTTAGCTTTCCGACGATGTTGTAATCTTCGTGGGTCCGCACTTGCGAAGCGGCGGGCGCAAGCGGCAACGGCAGAAAAATCTCTGCCTGCTCCGTTCCGTCGAGCACAGGGAGAACTTCCCGCGGCAAAGAAAAGCGTTGCGGCAGGATGCCGACTACTTCAGACGTTTGTCCATTGATGATGATCGACTTGCCGATCATCCGCGGATCGCGGCCGAAACGCCGCGCCCAAATGCCGTCCGTCAGCACGGCCGTAGCCGGACGTCCCGGAGAGTCCTCGTCCGGTGTCAACAGACGGCCGAGAGCCGGGTGAGCACCGAGCATTGGAAGAAGATTCGACGAGACCCGGATGACGCCCACTCGTTCCGGGTCACCCTGCCCAGTCAAGTTGTAGTTGCCGCCAATCGCGATCGCGATCTGCTCAAACCCATGGTGCCCTGTCTTGATGTCGTAATACTGCGCCGTGGAAAACCAATCCTCGCTGATGTTCAGGCCGGGTGAACGATTCCACAGGATGGCCAACCGGTCCGAACCTTCATACGGCAGAAGGCGGAACAGCAGCGCGTTCGCAACACTGAAGATGGAGGTATTCGCGCCAATTCCAATCGCCAGCGACAATACCGCAGCCAGTGCGAACCCCGGATTCTTCACGAAAGAGCGAAGTGCGAAACGAATGTCCCGGATCAGCGTATTCATGGAAACGTCCCGTTCCAGCGTTTGCCCCGACGACGGGAATCTACCACATTTCAAGGATGTGCCACTTTATCGCGGAAAAAATGGAAATAGCCTGCGAATCTCTTCCTCACTGGGCTGACGCCCGTATTCAGTGATTTCAAAGGCTTCGACGTGCTGAATGCTAGCCGCTTCCGCCCCATAGCGTTTCTCGAGTGTAACCCGCCAGTCAGGGGCCCCCTTTCGCACCACCATCGGTTGTGCCGCCAGCCATTTCTTCCTCTCAATGGCATCCTTAGGTACCTGATCAAGGTTCCCGGTAGTCCATGGCAACCATTCATAAAACTGTGAAACATGCGCGTCCAACATATCGATCTTCTTCTGGAACACATCGTCGATCGATACCACGATATCTGGCCGGAACGGCTGCGGCCTCGTGAAGCGGTCGCTGTAGTACAGAAACACGGGGTTCCGAGGCAGGGGCGGGGTATCTTTAACGATGTTGGGCACGATGACCATGTACGAAGCGTCCTGCACCAAAACACCCGTGTATCGGTGGTCCGGATGGTAATCGTTGGGGCGTGGCCCAATCACGACGTCCGCCTTCCACTGACGGATCTCGCGGATGACTTGCTCGCGGACCTCTAGCGTAGGCAAAAGCTTGCCATCGTGGTTGTCGAGCACCTCGTATTCGATGCCGATGCGTCGGCCGGATTCCTGCGCTTCTGCGCGGCGGCGCTTGGCGAGTTCTTCTCCCCCTTGAGTCTGGTGGCCCGCGTCACCGTTGGTTAGCGACACGAACTTCACCTTAAAACCGAGCGCTGCATACTTGGCGGCCAGGCCTCCTGCGCCGAGGTCACAATCGTCCGGGTGCGCGCCGAAAGCAATGACGCTCACAGGCTCATTCTGCGCGGACGCACCAGGGAAGAACGGTGTAGCCAGAAGCCACGCGCCCCATACCGCACCATGAACAACTGCAGCCAAGCACCGGTGCCGGAACGATTTCAGCATGCGCAATACCTCGAGCCAGATCATACGTTGGACTGTGCGATCTCAACCAGGACTTCCTCTCCGGGCTTCGGAGACGGGCAGCATGGTGAACTCTATGGGTGATTAGCAGGCCACACGATTACTCACCTAGAGCGTTTTAGCGTCATGTGATCCTAACTCCCGGTTAGGCGATAACCGGAAAGTTGCCGCACCATTCTTGGCGCAGCGGAATAGCCGTGTAAACGGTGCATTCCCTTTGCCGACGATCCGCCTAGAGACTTTTGGGCCGGTGCTACCCGAGGTGGAGATCACCACGATTGAACTCGCCAAAAAATCGCGGAAAGACTAGGCCAGTGTCACCCCAAAGAAATAGAATTCAGAACACACGCAACCAACGGCTTCAGATTGCCTTCTTCGTGGAAAGCCATGCCGCAGCAATCAAACACATCGTGATCATGGCTGAGAAAACGATGGGGGTGGTGAAGGCGTATTTCAAGCTCAAAGCTGTGACCGCGACAAAGCAAATGGCGAGCGCCCACGCAGTGCGGCGCATGCGTGCAAAAGTCTCCGCCGGAAGGCCGCCCAGCTGCCACGCCAATACCGCGGCGAACAAAAGAAATACGGAGAAAAAAAGCCCGAACGCGCTAAAGAAGTCCCAATAAGTTCGGCTAAACCCTTGTACATCGAAATGAATCGACCGCATTGATTCAATAAGCGAGCCTACTCCCCATTCGGGATTGGTCTGGCGAAAGCCAAGTGTATGTCCGATGGCAAAAAGCAGCAGAAGAACAGAAGCGATTCGATAAAGCAAAGACGCTTTCATGTCTTGCCTCCAGAGATCACCCGGCGGCACTGTATCCCCTTCGCCTTATAACGGGCAATCCGAAATTATTCGCGGGCCCGAGCTTCGCTTAATGGAAAGTGGTGACCTAGCGGCCACCTGGTAATGTCGCGGAATCGGAAATGAAGGTGTAAAAAACCATTGGCTGGTTCTTCGCACCTTTTTTGGTGAAGCAAAATGTATCCCGACGTGCGAGAAATCGTTTATGGGGCTTCTAGTTGCGAAAAGTCTTGGCGGCATTTTGGAGGCAGGGTTTCTTCGCACCTTCAATTCATCTGCACGGTAACGGCGTTATCAGGACGTGACCCGCACTAGGCGGACATTCCCAGCTGAAATTCCTGGGTGTTTCAAGCGTTGCTAGCAAGGAGCCGGTAATTTTTGAAATGCTCGTACTACCGCCAGAACTCGTCTTTCATCAAGGGGATTTTCCCACAGGCCATCCTGTTTGACTGATGAACCCACGATAAACGCGGCTGCTGACGAATAACTCCCGATGTTCTCCGGCGTGATCCCCGAACCAATCAACGTAGGAATGGACACCGCGCTGCTGACTGCAGCTACTTCGCTGGCGTCTGCAGGCTGGCCAGTGGATACACCTGATACAATTACGCCATTCGCTTGGAAAAACTCAGCGGCCTTGGCAGTCTCGACGATGTCTACGTCTGCGGTGATGGCGTGCGCCGAGTGCTTCTTCTTGATATCGGCGAAGATGCGAACGTTCTCGGCACCAATGGTCCGGCGATATCGCAAAAGCAATCCAGCAGTGGACTCAATCAGACCTTCGTCCGCTACGTGGGCGAAAACAAAACCCTCCACTCGAACAAAGCTCGCGCTGCACGCGTGGGCGACGGCGATAGCCCACAAATTGGCCCCTGCGAGAACCTGAATTCCCAAGGGGAGTGAAACCCCCCGTCGCACCTCGGAGCCGACCACGGCCATCGCTGCACCGATCTCCGGTCCAACGGAACTCTTCAAATACGGGCGGTCGTGGGTATTTTCAATGGCCAGACCGTGAAAACCCGCCGCTTCGTAAACGCGAGCTTCACGCACCGCCTCGTCTGCGATCGCTGCGACGCTTTTCCTGTTAGAAGGAGTACCCGGCAGGGCGCCGACATGTAGGACGCCGATAAGCGCTCGTGGCGCGCCAAATAGCAAATTGACGACTCCATGTGTATCCATGTCGCAGAGCGATTGTACCCGAGTGAGTAGCGGGATGTCTTTCCGTCAAGTAACGCGTGAGAGTCCGAAAAACCGCAGCTTCCAAGGGTGTCAGCTGGTTGTGTCCAACCCAATTCGGCTGTGCGAGAAGGTAACGCGCCGACTCCAGTTGGCCCCGTGGCAGGCATTCCAAAACGCGTTGGTTACACTTGCTGTGAAGGTTTCGTATCTCTTGAAGTGTTCCCGGAGGCCACCCAATAGTCCCAAGGCCGCGGATTGCCAGATGGTCGAACGAGCGCCACGCTCTATGAGTCTGCGTGCCGCGCGCCAACCGCCGAAAGCAACGGCATCTGACAAAGGTGCACCGCCGCCAATCACGGATCCAGGTGACTCTATGTCCGCGCCGAGATCGAGCAGGGCATCCAGCGCGTCTATGTCATCCGAACTCGCCGCCCAATGAAGCGGAGTCTCAGAATGGAGCTGGTTTAGCGCCCTCCTCGCCGCTGGAAACATTCCCATCGCATCCATGATTTGGCTCGAAGGTCAAAGTTTCACGAAGTTCGGCACTCACGGCCTGCTCTGGACCGACGCCGCCGCCAACCTCTTGATGTTTACCATCGTCGCCGCAGTCTTCGCTACTCACGGCCTCAGCCTGCGCACTATTCCCGCCTCTCGCCCAAGGCCCAATGTCTCCACGTCTTGAGAACGCATATTTGTGAATGTGGGTGAAAGGCTATCGGGTGGCCTGACGCCATGTACGCAAAAGGTGAAGGAGTGGCTAGGGATATCGAGCATGCGAAACGGCATTTTGACGAAGCGGAATATATGGGACTCGATGTATCTCAGATGCGAGCGTCTGTAGGGCTGTGAGCGAGTAGTGGCCGCGATTAGGCCTAACCATCGCTCCCGTCGTCGTGTAGAGAGGTCCGCTGCATTAAGGGAGAAGGCAACGCAGCCTATTTCCCGGAAGTTCCATGGCCTAATGGACTAATATTTGTCGCGCTTCAAGGAGCATTTTTTATGGCTGACATAGAAACAACGGACCAGTACCAACGAAGATTGGCCGGATACGTTCACGGCAAAGATCCTATCGCGATGCAGCGGGCTGCTGCCCACACCTTGGCTCGGCTCATCGGGGGCGTGTCCGAAGAAAAACTCAGGCGGAGGCCTGCTCCGCAAAAATGGTCAGTGCTGGAGATTCTCGCCCATTTAGCAGATGACGAACTGGTCTCCAGTTGGCGCTATCGTCAAATGATCGAGCACAATGGCGTAACGATGATGGGTTTCGATCAGGATAAATGGGCAAGGCTAGGTGACTATGGCTCGTGGAGTGTGCGTGAGGCCTTGGAGATGTTCCGGTTGTTGCGAGAGGCCAATCTCCGCTTGTTGACTGGATTGACGCCCAGAGAATGGGAATGCATAGGAAACCATGCGGAACGTGGCCGCATGACGGTGCGCGATCTCGCTCGTCATATGGCCGCTCATGACATCAATCACATTCTCCAGATTGAACTTCTGCTTCGTGACGACGGGCCTAACTCTTCCTAAGCCTTACAGCCGCAACGAGATCTTCTCAGCGGCCTCTGCTGATGTCATCACCGCAATGCCAGAATGGCTCCCATGGAGAGAAATAGGATCGTTTCCCGGAAGTTGCGCCTCCAAAGCGCCGTGGCTAGTCCCTGGGTTGCGCGTCAATCAAGCGCTACGTCACCGCCACGGTCCTGAAAGTCGCATTAACGATGAAGACCCCTCGCAACAGGTTGGGTTACAGTCTGCCGGAATCGGATGGGGGAGCGAGTCGTGTGCCGCTTGAGGGGACGGCTGGAACAATCCCTATGGGTTTGAGGCCCGGAATGGGGGGCGCTTGCCAGCGGATGGTGCCAGGCTTCATCTCGTCGGGCCTAATCACGTTGACAGTGGCTTCCGCTGAGCGCCCGGCGAATCGAGCGCGTACGTGAACCGTGCCGGTCTGTTTGCTGACCAGCGTGGGGACACCGTTGATGACGGACAGCTCTGCAACGGAGGAATCGCTGGCAGTCCAGTCGGCCTGAGACGTGAGTTTGTGGCCAGCAAGGTCGAAGAGACTGAAATGCTGCGTATCGCCGACGAGCATATTCACGAGGATTGGCGAGAGGGAGAGATCGTTGGGCGAAACGTGCAAGGACTTCGGGGGTGAATTCTTAGACTGTTCCTGAGGATCGCTGTTTTCCAGCTTTTTTTCTGCTTCGTCGAAGCGTTTCTTGCGTTCGGCAGCCTTTGCGGCAGCCGAGTCTGGGGTCGAGGGGGCATGTGAGTTTGCCGTAGGTGGTGTAGAAGTGGCTTGCGCACCTGCCAGTGGCGAGAAGAAAAGGTGTGGGACAAGGATGAGCGCGGAGCTGAAAAGCGAGGGTACGAATAGCGAAAAAGCTTTCATGTCGTGGAGCCTCTCTTTTTATACAGGAAAGAAATGCGGAGCGGGCGGAATTCATTCTGGCCGTTGCTGACCGGGCACCCTACGCTGTTCGGAAGCCGGCCATTGGCGAGTGTCGTTACGGTCCAGTCCGGAACGGCACTTACGCTCTCTTACACGAATGCGACCAACGTTTTTGGAATTACGGGTGATCGAGCCCAAATTGACTGCAAGCGGTAAGAAGAGCCAACTCGTGACCTCGGGCAGCGTGGACTCCAAGCTAAACCATTATTTCAATTCTCCCTGTTTCACCACCCCATCGGTGACAGGAGCCGACGGTATCGGCAGTGCATTCGGCGATAGCGGCACGGGGATCGCCAACGGACCTAGTCAGGCGAACGGCGATTTTTCGCTATCGAAGACGACGGGGCTCACGTGGCTGCGGGAAGGATCCGCACTCCTATTTCGTGCGGAATTCTTTAATGCGCTGAACCATCCGCCAACTTCCGGGTGGCGAACGCACGAGGTGTCGTTGACGAAACTGGGAGTGCGGAGTGTGTCCTTAGGGTCTCCGGGAAGTCGTTTTCGATTACCTTCGAGGTAATTCCGAACGATTGCGAGACGGTCAATATTGAGAGGGCAACAACTCAGTATCCAAGGAGAATGCTAGGACGACATTAACCATTACGAGCGCGTGAAATCATGCCCGGTTCAAACGCCCTCAGTTGTACCGAATGTACCGAAAATCACAGCTGAAGATGAAGAATGAAGTTACTGCAATCTCTCGAGCTGAGCTGAATGGTCATGCGCTTTGCAACCATGAACGTCAACGATCGTTTAAGCGGAGTTTACAGCTATTTTACACCTTACTTTGCGATAGCCCAATGAGTTACAGCCACAGAGCGGATTAAATGAGCGGGCCGATCAAGTGCGATTGCGGGCCCGACGCTCGCGATCAACCTATTCGGCGCCGCTAGCGCAGTCCTCGCGGAACCGCCGGTGTCCCGTGCAATCTTTCTCAGATTGTGCTCACTAGCAGTAGTGCGCCCTTGTTCATAAGTGCGTCCGCAGTAAGGAATTATCAGGCGACCTAAACTCATGCCGGGGATAGGGAAACCCGTCGTGGTGAACTTTCTGTGTCTCTTCCCTTCTACAAAATTCGAAGTGGTAACTGCTCGAATGCTAGTGGTCGTCGTTGTCCTGCACAAGGAGGCGGTATGTGTCTTTGGGGTCCTGGGTTGGTAAAGAGAAGAGTGTCCAGATTCGCACTCTCTTTGGTGTGTGGCTTTCTGGTACTCGCATTTAATCTTGCCGATAGCCGTTCCGCTTCCGCGCTCCCCACTCCTTCTATCAAAGTGAACGCGCTTCCTGCCTTCGCTCGCAAGTACGGTATGCCTTGCTCTTCCTGTCATCAGGCCTGGCCCATGCTGAGCCCGTTCGGACAAGCGTTCAAGGACAACGGCTATCAGCTAGGCAACGAGCGCGATGCCCCCATTTATCAGAACCCGGCGTACTGGCCGGTGACATTCCGGATCACACCGATTTGGCACCGTGACAACACCAACCGCGCCCAGGTGGATGGAGCAGCGGGTGTCGGCGGGAACGAGGCTAGCGTAACGACGCACGGCTTTGACTGGACCGGCCTGGATTTCCATACCGGCGGCACGCTCGCAAAAAACGTCTCATTTTACGTGCTGCCGTCCTCGGACAATACCGGCGCTTTCCACTTTGAAACCGTTTTCGCCCGTCTCGATAATCTCGCTGGCAGCAGTTGGTTCAACGTCAAACTCGGCAAATTCGAGCTCGACAACCTGCTGTCCGAGAAGCGCATCCTTACTCTGACGAGCATTTCCGGCGTCTATACCAACTACCACTTCCAACCCCCCACAGAGAACAATGGTCTCAATCCCGCCTTCCCCCAGTTCACGTTTGGGATAGGCGACAATCAAGACGGACTGGAGTTGATGGGGCATTCCAAGAATGATCGCACCCGCTATTCTGCCTCCGTACTAAGCTCCAATGACGGTTCCCCGGGTCTGCCAACAAGCCGCGCTTACAACGCCTATTTCACGTTTAGCCAGGCCTTCCAGGTCGGAAGTCTGGGGCTGCAACGCATTGGCGCATTCGACTATGTCGGGCAGGCCCCCACTTATTTTCAATTCACCAATGGCAACAACAGCGGCGTCCCCGGTAATGCCGCTTTCGGTCTGCCCGGCACAGGTATTGGCAATCGGTCCTTCTACCGAGCGGGTCTGATCGGCATGTTTTACATCAAGAAGTATGATCTCACCGCCATGTACTTCCATAGTTCCGACGATAAGTATCTGGCCACCGGCACGCCTGTGAATGCGGCTTTCGCTACACTGCCCACGGGCGCGCAAAATGCGATATGGAATGGCGCGCTGTTTGAAAGCCACTACACCCCCAGCCCGCAGTTTATTTTGACGCAACGCGTCGAGCTCGTGCGCATGTCGCAGCAAGCTCTTCCGATTGTGGCGGGAACTCCCTATACCCCCGGCGTAAGCGTTCCATCTCTGAGCTTTGGCAACATGGACGTCTACACCATCGGCGGGCGCTACTATCCATTTATTTCAAGCCGTGCCGGGTTCGCTTTCCACGGCGAATATGCCTTCAGCCATCAGATAGGCACATCGCCGGTGACCGGCCAGAACCTTAATTTCAGCAGCTTGCTCACGGGTTTTGACTTCGCGTTCTGAGAGGGAAGACCATGCGACAAAAGAACATTGCAAAATGGCTTGCTGGCATCGCCATGCTCCTGGCCACGCCGCTGCTGGTCTCGGCGCAACAGGGAGAATCACACATCGGCAAAGTCACCGGTCACGCGGACTCCGGCAGACAGCTTTATTTTCGCTATTGCTGGGGCTGCCATGGTTTCCGCGGTGACGGAAACGGCGAGAACTGGCTCCCCACGGGCGCTTACCCTAACTCGCCGAACCTGAACATCCAGCCGCGCAACTTCGTGTCGGCAACGTTCAAATGCCGCTCGACGCCGACGGGTACTCTGCCAACGGACCAGGACATTTACGACTCGCTCGTGCGCGGACTCACCAATTCCAGCATGCCATCCTGGATCACGTTGACCAACCAGAACCGCGCCGACTTGATAGCCTTCATCAAAACGCTCTCCGAACGCTGGAAGACCGAGAAGGCCGGGGCGGAGATCACTGTACCGGCTGAGCCAGCGCCCACCGTGCCAGGCATCCAGCATGGCAAGGAATTATTCACCAAGCTGGAATGCTGGAAGTGCCACGGTCCAGAAGGCCGTGGAAATGGCCCATCGGCTTCGACTCTTACCGACAGCATTGATCAGCCCATCCGCCCCTACAATTTTGCCGAGGGCTCCCGCTTCAAGTGTGGCACCACAAACCACGACCTCTACAAGATTTTCATGACCGGCCTTGATGGCACGCCGATGCCCTCGTTCGCTGACGTCATCAAGCCGGAAGATGCCTGGGATCTGGTGCATTACCTACGTACCTTACAGGTCAGCCACAAGAGTCCGGAGCTCGCCCTTTGGATGACTTCCAAAGAAGGCGCTGAATTCATTAAGGCCCAGAAAATCACCGGGACACCCACCGGTGCCGGAATTAAACAATAGTTTCAAAAACAAAAGTTAGCGCCGGGTTCCGTCAAGAACCGTCTCGCAGCGCTGCGGTTCTTCTACACCAAGACTGTCAAAAAGGCCTGGAGTATCGCCGAGACTCTCTATCCGAAAAGAGCTTCCGTCGATCTTGAGCCAGGAAGAAGTCGCGCGACTCATCGATTCTGTGCTCACTCCCCACCATCGCATTCTCGTGAGCGATACGTGAAGGGCAGGTGTTAGGGAGGTGGGCGAAGCCCGAATTCCCAATGTTTCGCATCGGGCGGTTTGAGCCTGCTTCCACTGTTCGGGACCCAGTTGAATGCGGCAGTTTGAGCGTCCAAACACTTGCTCGCTTCCTGCCGGATGCCTCGCCCTGGGTTTCTCTCCCGACCCCTCTTATGTGTACAAGGGCTTTGCCCAGGAGACCACGGTCAACCACGTGGGGCATAAGTACCCCGCCCTTGCGGTGCATAAGACCTGGTTCTTCAACGATAGCGAGCTTTCCCGGCAACTGGATGAAGTGAAGAGGGAAAAGGAAGCACTGAAACAGGAGGAGCACGCGGAGCTCGAAGAATTTAACAGGGTTCGCGGCGCAGATGGAGGCTCACAATGCGGAAATGGAAACTGGCATCGAGTCAAGCGCAAACATTGTTTCGGCAGGGTCGGTATGAGTAAAGCAAGGCTGTTATTGAGACAGTTAACATCTTCCACTATGCGCCGTTCGATTCGCTGACCGTTTCGCTCGACAAAAAATAGCCGGTTCTTGAGGAGCGCGAGAAAAACCCTGATGGCCCGTCGCCGCTCCGTGAATTTCGAAATTCTGACAAACCGGACCGCACTGACCACACAAATATCGAGAAAATCGAACGCTCCGGAATACCAAGTACACTCGAATGGCACGCTAGCAGCTAGCGGGACACCCCTTTTACCGGCAGGCACAGAACGCCGGGCTGAATCCTCAGTTAGAACAGTCCCAAGTCAAGTTGGCCCTGTATCTTGGGCCTGCGGACTTTCAAAATCCGCGCGTAAAACTGACGCAACAGGAGCCAAAAGTGAAAGGCATCGCCGTGTGGGCATCGATTTATCCACGTGCCGATACCAATCCAGGCCGACGAAGCTGCGCTTAAGAGAGTTCCCGAGACGATCGTTTATGACGGTTTGTCCAAGCTGGTCGAGCCTTGATTGCCACCGAATCGCTTCAACGAAGGAGGTCCGAAATGTACAAGCAACTTATGACACCTGTCCCTGACGAAAATTCCGTGCAACCTACCTTAGATGCCATTCCCCGAGGCGAACCGCAAAGCCCAAGCAGTTTGCGGCCCAGCTTGAGTCTGGCGAATGAAATCCGCCGAAGCCCGGGCGCGCATTTCCGAGTGCCCTGATCCGACCAGAATCGGCGACAAAATATAACGTCTTTGCTTCACTCCTCTCGGAGGGTGCGGATGGGCTCGACGAGAGTGGCACGGTAAGCGGGCATGACCGTAGCCAGAAGGCCGACCGCGACAAGAAGTAGCGCAACCATGGAGAAGGTGAGCGGATCGGTTGCGCGGACGCCAAAGATGAGGGACGACACGACGCGTCCCAAAGCGAGCGCAGCGGCAAAGCCAATACAGACGCCGAGCAGAATCGGCTTCATCCCATCGGCAACCACCATCCTCAATACGTCGGAGGGTGACGCGCCCAAGGCCATTCGAATGCCGATCTCGCGAACGCGGCGGCGAACGGCGTAGGAAAGCACGCTATAAATGCCAAGTGCAGTAAGCACCAGCGCGAGCCCAGCGAATGCGGCGAGCAAGAACATGTTGGAGCGCTGAGGCGATAAAGAATTGGAAATCAATTCGTTCATACTCATCACCTCTGTGACGGGCGTTTCCGGGTCTACTTCGCGCACAGCGCTGGTCACCGCGGAAACAGTGCCCAGGGGGTCTGTGCTGGTACGCACGGCGAGGCTCATACCAAAGGAGCGCCAAGGTTCGGAGGGAGGGGCGTAGATTTGGTCCAGCGGCCAATAGACCGTCGCAACCGGCCGGGTCTCGTCCAAAGAATCCAGTTTCACATCGCCTACGATTCCCACGATTTCGCGAACCGCGTTCGGATAGAAGGTCAACGTGAGATGTTTGCCGATTGGGTCCTGGTTGGGCCAAAAGCGCTTGGCCATAGACTCGCTGATAAGCACTGTGGGCGTTCTGCCCGCCACGTCGGATTCCGTGAGATCGCGGCCGCGTAAGAGCGCGACGCGCATCGTATGCAAGTAGCCCGGAGTGATGAGGCGAACATCGACTTCGGGCTGGTCTGCCATGGGCACGACAGGCTGGCCTTCGATAGCAACAGGCTGGTGTGAGCCGCCGCCGCCCATGGGAAGGTCATCGATTACGCCGGCCGATTCCACCCCATGGGTAGCCCGAACCCGCTGGAGGACGCGCTCGAAGAAGGCGATTTGGGCGGCGGGAATGGCAAACTTGTTGGCAGGAACAGAGATGGCCATCGTGAGGACGCTGTTGGGGTCGAAGCCGGGTTGCACGTTACTGAGCTGCCATAAGGTTCGGACCATGAGTCCCGCACCGATCAGCAGAACTAAAGATAGGGCAACTTCGCAGACCACAAGCAGGCTGCGTATGTTGCTTCCACCCGAATCGGAGCTGCCTCGGCTCTGGCCTTGCTTGAGAGCTTCGTTCACATCCGTTTTCGTAAACCGCAGCGCCGGGAGAAGACCCGCGAGGACGCCTGCGAACAGTGCGAGAAGCGCGGTGAATGCGAGCACCCGACTATCGAGAGTGATTTCTGCGAAGCGCGGGAGTCGATCGGCGAGGAATTTGACGATCACAGACGTGCCAAAACTTGCCAGGAACAAGCCCAACGCGCCGCCGGCGAGCGAGAGGATCACGGTTTCCGCCAGGATTTGACGCAGGATTGCACCGCGGCTGGCTCCGAGCGCCGTCCGAATGGCGATTTCTTTTTTTCGGGCGAGGACTTTACCGAGCACGAGATTGGCAACGTTGGCGCAGGCGATCAAAAGGACGAAGGCGACGGCGCCCAGCAATACGAGCAGTGCTAGGCGGACATCGCCAACCAGTTGCTCGCGCAAAGGACGGATTGTGGCGCCCCAACCTTTGTCGTCCTCAGGATAAAGTTGCTCAAGGCGGGAGGAGATCGCGCTGATTTCGTCTTGCGCGGCGCGGATATCCACGCCCGGTTTCAAGCGACCGATGACCAAATAATTGTGATTGCCACGGACGGCGCGCTTCTCATTGGTCCAGGCCAGAGGGACCCAAAGTTGAGCCCAGCTGGGAAACTTGAATTTGGCGGGCATGACGCCGATGACGTTGTAGGTATCGCCGTTGAGCACGATGTTCCGGCCAACGACGCTTGGATCGCCGCCAAATTGATTGCGCCAGAGTGCATTATCGAGAACAACAACATGGCCCTGCCCGGGGCGGTCGTCTTCCGGCGTGAAGGTCCGGCCGAGGAGCGGACGAACACGGAGTATCGAGAAGAAGCCCGGAGCGACCGGCGCTGCTTGAATCGACTCAGGCCGTTCTTTTCCCCCTACATTGAAACTGGCGCCACCATAGGCCGCCATTTCTTCAAAGGAACGGTTCTGGCTCTGCCAGTCGAGGTAATTCGCAGGGGAGACGGAGAATAGCGTCATTCCAGGGAAACTCTTTGCTGGAGGGACGTGCCAAATCTGCATGATGCGGGACGAATCCTGGAAAGGAAGGGGGCGGAGAAGGACGGCATTGACAACAGAGAAAATCGCCGTGTTGGCGCCAATACCTAAAGCCAGGAGGACGACGGCGGTGGCAGCGAAGCCGGGATTACGAAGGAGGATACGAAAACCGAGCCGAAGGTCGGAGACGAGGTTGCGCATGTGCAAATACTCCCTGGGGTCACCAAGTATAAGTGATCTGTCGGTGACATTGATAAGAGACGAACAAAATAGCCAAAGTGTTTCTGGGGAGAGGGGGCAAGCTGGACTGCCGGTTACGGCAAGGAGCGGTTGTGCGAGCTTTGCGTTGAGACCACAGTGAGCACCGATGGCTAGAAAAACGTCCCCTTCAAATGGGAGATGAGATGAATGTTGCCCATTCGCAAGTGCATTCTTGCCAGTTGGTGATTGACCATCCGAAATTCTGCCGCCGTATCGGGACTTATCATTCCTACCGTAAAATAGAGTTCCGAGGCGTCCGCGGAAACATCCAGTAGGTCAGTGACCCACCCCTCGACGTAGGGTGATGGAAGCCGCAAGGAATCCTTATCTGCAATTTTGAGATGCGTCCGTTGCCGGAGATGGAAGGAATACAGACCTTCCGAATCTCTGGCAAAGCTCTCACCCCTTCTTGTCATTTTATTCGAAGAACGATTATCGTTTCTTTTCCTGAAGTCGTTTCCATTCGAACTCGGAAACTTTCTCAATCAGTTCCTGCATTAGGTGATAGTCGTTCACAGCTTGGCGAACGCGTTGCTGCCAGGCTTTGGGGACACAGATCTGGCGAAGCTTCCCCGCTTGACTCTGCACCAGGTACGAAGACTTATGCAGTTCTCCTCGGGCGCAACGGCAATTCGCCTTGCCACAGGTGCCCGCACGTTCCGAGAGCGTGCCACGAAGAAACCATTGACCGGAGGAAAGCTGCGCAATGCGGGAACGGAAGTTGCGCTCGACGGCGGAGAGTTTGGTGCGGTTCAGAGGGTCGCTCATACCTTATACATGTTATATATACAAGATAGAAAGAAAAGTCAAGAGCAAAAACACAATGCGAATTTGCTCCCTGAGCGTACCTCGGCTAAAACATGAATGGAATCAATCAGATGATGTCGGTTAACAATCTTCGTTGCGGAACCGCTGTCCTGAAGTTGTATTTCGAATACTGCGAGCGGACGCGCACTCACTTATTTCTCGACAAGGATGCTCCGATCCCTCGGAAGGTCCGGCCTTCGGAGCTCGGAAAGGTGGTGGAGCTTCCGCAGGTCGGCTACTCGACCAAGTGCCCACCCAACACGGCCACCCGGGTCAGAAGCCCATTTGGGCGCGGCCTAGGTCGGTTAGATCCTGCTCGGTTGCGCGACTCTTGAAGTCGACTTCGAAGTCCATGGCGGCGAAGTCGGGGGCTGAACACCCATGGAGGAAGGCTTGTTTTTGTTTCGGAAGATAGGCGCGATTCTTCGGGCAGTCTGGGGCCGAGCCGATGTAGATGACACTGGCGTATTCGCTGCCGGTGTGCTCGTCGCCGACGGCATGGCAGATGTCCGTGTGCCAGAACACTGTGTCGCCGGGCATGACCTCTGGGACGGAGACCAAGCCGGCGATGAGATCGGGATGCCACTCCGGGCTGACGCCGAGCGCACGGCCGGGGGCCGCGCCGCACAGATCAGCCTCGTCCACATCGTCCTGAAGCGCGCGAAGGAGCACGTAGGCGATGCCCTCGGTGATGGGAATGAGGCGGAGAGTGCCATCTTTCGGCCCTTGGCGTGTGAGCGCCGTCCAGCCCTGATAGGTGCGGAACATGCTGCACACCGCGGGCGACGGAATCTCCTGAGTGTTCAGCCGGTGCGTGGCGTCGAACGGGTCATAGCCGCGCCAGTCACCGGCGAAGATGTTCTCGTACACCCGTTGATAGCCGGGGTCGATCCAGCGCTCGACGGTGCCTGCATCCATGTGCGGGGAAAGCCCAAGCGTCTTGTCCCCGGGCTGACGGCGGCGCACACGGTCGGCGTAGGTGCACTGCCGGTCGGGATTGAAGACGCCTTCGTATTTCCACAGGCGATCGAGAAAGGAACGCGTCTCGGCGAGCCTCGCGTCCTGCCGCGCCATGACCTGCGGCTTGGACCAGTAAACGTTGAAGACTTGGGGCTTGCCGGCTTTGAGCGCGGAGAAGTATCTGTCGAGGCTGCGCTTCTCGCCTTCGAGTTGTTCGTAATGGTTGGTCTCGAGATACTCGCCGACTTGCGCAAACCAGTCGCGCGCGAGATCGGCGGGGAACACTCCGCGAACCACCGTGCAGCCGGTCTTGCGGATCGACTGACGGAGTGCCTCGGGGACTGTGTTGTTCCGTATGTCGCGGTAGTCGAGCTCGGGCACCACCGGGTGCCCAGCGGCGACCTCATTGCGGATGATGTCGACGGCTCGGCTGATGTGGTCCTTTACACTTGCGTAGGCGCGTTGCAAGGCCTCGCGACGCGGCGCGAGCTTGCGCTTGAACGCGATGATCTGGTCACTTACGTCGAAATCTGTACCCGCAGCCGTTGCCCTTCCGCCGGTGACCATGGTTATCCCTCCTCCGAAGCAACTCCGCGAAGACACGATTCAGCGCCTGCTTCGGGCAATAGTCAACTGTAATTTGAAACGAATGAATGGAGAGCGGGTCGTAAGTCCCGATAAGTTATCGGACAAATTGCTCCCAGCAAGACCGAACCAGCAAAGTCTCCCAAGACAACATTTCAAAACCCGCCGTACTCTAAGTCTCTGGGCTTAACTCCGATTCTCCAGGATCCGCTACGGGAGCGACTATGATTCGAAGGGTCTTCGCATTTCTGCTGCTCGGACTTATTGCCACGTGTATCCCGAGTTGGCTTCAATCAAAACAGGCGCCGGGCCAGGATTCGTGCGCTCTGAAGAACGAAGATTGGGTCAGGGACGCGTTGGCAAAAATGGAGACCATAGGGCCGGGAATGACCCGGGCTGAACTCCTAAAAGTTTTTAGGACCGAAGGTGGTCTCTCAAATGGACTGGAGCGACGATTTGTCAGCCGTGAATGCGCATACTTCAAAGTTGACGTTGAATTTGAAGCTGTTGGTCGACCGGGCCATGACAGCGATGGCCGTGTGACCGTGGAAGAAGACCCACGGGACATCATTGTTGAAGTCTCGCGTCCGTATTTGCAGTTTAGTATCGCCGACTAACTCCTGAGCTATCGGCTCAGCGGTGGCAGGGTGGGCATGTGCGACCGACTGGTCCGCCGCAGCTGGGACAAACGCTGCGCTCCGCTGGGAAGGTAGCGAGGTGCAGGGCTTTGAGCCAGTGCCGCCGCATCTACCAAGCTGTAGTCGCAGCCCTCGACACCAGCATGACTTTCGTCGCACGGGACCAGTACTGCGGCCTGCTCGATGCCGTTGGCGTCGATTCCGTTCACGGCAATCTCGCCGCGATGATTGATGGTGTACGCGTAGATGATATATAGGGGAGAATTCGGCGGAATCAGGGTATTCAGGTCGACGATGGAGCCGTGCTCCCACAGGAATCCGCGCGAGGTGTTGAAGTTCACACAGTCGCTGGGCGACGAGTCCCCGACGACTTGGCTTTCATTATTCACTCCTTGAGCAAAACTACAGGGATCGCTGCCGACCGTGCCTAGATCGATCAGCTCTCCAACTTGTTTCCAAAGCGCGGCATGCGCTGCGAAGCCTACTGCCTCACCTTTTTCGTTGACGGCAAGTGCTCCTGTGCTCCTGCCCTCGAAACCTCCGAGATCGCGAAGCGAACCGTGTTCCCAGAGAAACGCGCGCTGATAGGCGTCTCCCGCGACGGTCGAGACACCGACGAGTTGGCCCTGATTGTTGAGGTCCGTCGGCACGGTACAAGTCCCCCCTAAGCCGCCCACGTCCACCATCCCGTGGGCGCGATCCCAAAGGAATCCGCCGGTCGTTACGCCATAACAGACACCCGGGGCGGCGCTGGTGTAGGAGTCCCCAATAATCTGCCCGCGCTCATTGATCGCGGTGGCTTCTGCATTCGTACCGGTGCCAAGTGTTCCCAGGTCCTGCATTCCATTTGTCTGATCCCAAACAAAGGCCCGTAGCTGATAGCCATAGCCGACCCCAGCCCACAGGTTCGGGTTGTAGTTCAGAAGAGAATTAGCGTCCGAAATGAGATTGCTGGCTATTCCGGCCACTTCGCCACGGTTGTTCACAGAAACGGCAGCACCTTGGTATCCTCCGCCAGGTAGTGTCCCGAGGTTAGTGATCTTGCCGTCACGCCACACGACCGGACTTATCTCCGGCAAGCCAGGTATGGAGGGATCGATTTGCCCATTCTCGGAAAGCCCCGCAACGATGCCGTTGGAACTGATCCAAGCCGAACCGCTGTTGACGTTGTCGAGAAGCGACCCAAGCTCCGTGAGAACGCCGTACTGCCACAAGTAAGCCTTGGTCACATTTCCATTGGACCACCAATACATTGGGTTGAATGGGTCCGGTATCAAGGTATCGGCGGCGCCGCCGCTGACGGTTCCGCGAGCGTTCAGCACCGCGATGTTGTTAGTGTTATCGAAGAAATTTACGCCCGGGCCACCCAATGTTGGGATCTGCGCGAGCTGGTAGTGATGATGCTTCGCCGGCTGGGCCTGGACATCCTGCGCGTTCGTCGCAGCCGTTATTGTCAGGACTGTCAGTACCGCTATCGAACAGCACATTAATTTGGCGGATTTCATGTTCTTTCTCCTGTCTAGTTGAGTTTGTCCGGACAACTGCCCACGACTAGTGACAAAGGCCGAAATATCGATTGCAATAGTCATCTCGATCGAACGGATTTCCTTGTACCTGTATCTGGTTGAGGTTTGTCGGATACAGTCCGAATGGGGGATTTGCATCGGAGACCAGCCCCGTGCCCTCGGAAACATCGCCTCCGATGAGGTGAAAGTAAAAGTGATCATCCTCCACCAGCACCGGGGAAAGTTGTATGCCTTCGAGATTCAACCGGCCCCTTGGGTCGAGCCCTGCGAATAGAGTGAGCTCGTAGCGGAATTGTGAATCCGTCAGCCCGGCGGCTCCCGGGATGTTGGCCTTGAGATAGCTATAAGTATTCGAGTCGTCTGCCGTGCCTCCGCCAGTCGGCGGATTGTCCCCGCCGAGGGCCCGGAGCGCCGCCGTCAAGGTCTGATTCAAGTAGGCAAAAGTTTCAGAGCCTTTCGGTAGCGCCGGGTTTGTTGTGTCAATCGCTTTGGAGAAATTGGCGCACGTACTGCTGATCACCTCATAATTGCCTGGTTTGAGGGCCGCCATGACCTTCACCTCACCGGACCGTGGCTCACCATTGACGAGCACCAGGCGCACGTCTTCCTCAGTCGCGTCAATCAAAGAGCGATACGGCGAGTCAGGGATTCCTTTGGCGGAGGCACGATCAGGCTTGCTGATAACGATCAAGTCCGCGAACTTACCTGCCTCGACAGAGCCGACGTACTGATTCCAGCGGAGAGTTTGTGCGGGATTATTTGTGACCATCTGCACGAGCACTTTATCCAACGCGATCTCGGCATCCCTGCGCGCATCGCCTGTCTTGCCGTCAACGCTCAAAGAGGGCACCAGGTTGCGGTCAAAGCCCAGCAATCGCGGATCACGCAGAGCGATGTCGGCGATCTTCAACTCATCCAGAAGATTTCGCGAGCCGCTGGGACTCCAGTCAGTGCCGAGCGAGATGGTGACGCCTTCTTTCAGAGCCTGGTAGATGAGTGCCGTCTGGCCGTAGAGAAGCAGATTCGAAAGAGGGGACCAGACCAGCTTGGCCCCCAAGCCATCTCCGCTATGGTCCAAGCGAATACTAGGGGCGGCTCGCATGGCCGCAAAGTCGCCTTCCTCAAGACCGTTGCCCTGAACAATTACAGTCATGTCCGTAAGCAATCCCATCGATTGGAGACTCGTGAACTCTGCGCGGGAGGAAATGGTGTCGCCAGCGCGGCGCTGATTGTCACGCACGCCCTCTGCGAGATGCGTCAGCCAAGCGTCCACCTGGCCGTTTTGCATTCCGGTGATGAGAGCTGCGAGATCGCTTGAAGAGAGCTGATCGATGGACGGGACCCGCGAGAAAACCGCCTGCCGTCCAAAGTTTGCGCTCTGCACGTTGCGGATCATCAGGTTGTCGGTCGCTTGATCCGGCAATCCATCCTGGAACGAAGTTTCTCCTCCCAACATTGCCTTCACTTCCGAGTACTTAACCACTTCGGAGAGCAATCCAAGGCCAAGGCTGGAGTTCAGTAAGAGTTGAGGAGTGTCGACGAGGCGGCGATATTCAGGAGGGGAAGTGTTGGGAACATTGTTCCATTGATAGCGGTTGGCATACGGTTCGGTCCCCAGTGGGCGGCCCAGAGTGCCTTGCACATCTGAAGACGGCGCGGGCCAAGGATCGAGAACGTCATACGTGGGGTGATTATGTAAGTTGATAAGACCAGGAAAAATCAATGCCTCTGGTCCAAGATCCACTTCGATTGCATTCCCGAGCGGAACTCCCGGTGGTGCCTGCCGTCCTTGCCAAATTGCGACGATCGCGCCATTGCGCACCAGAATCGAGCGATCATGGAGAATGGTCCCAATGGAATCCATGGTAACGATCGTCCCACGCAGCACTATTCCGGTGGCTGGATCAAACGCTTTTTGGGCGTTCGCAGGCGTGCAGAAAAATGCGCCGACTAACACGAAGAACCAAGCGAGCCGAACATTGCATCTCCAAGACACTTGATGGTCGTGGCTGCGGTATTCCATATGAGTCACCTCTCTTGAGTTCCTTCTCAATGCGGCCCTTGTTTTGCAAAATGGCGCCGTACGAGGCCCGGCGAATCGTCGCGACATTCGGCATTGCGGGGAATACCCTCACGTACTAGAATTGCGCCCGGGCGGGCTCCGGATCGCATTTCCGTTGATTCCCCACTCGCGCCGCACGATAGCGCAGTTGCGGTTTCGACGTCCTTCCAAAGTTCTGGCAAATTTCTGGCAGACCGCATCACGTTGCAAACCATGCACTTCTACGCCTTCGGTCCGTTTCGTTTGGATTCCGAGAAGCGCGTACTAGTGCGCGACGGCCAACCAGTTGCCCTGACTCCGAAGACGCTGGAGATCTTGGTGCTGCTGGTTGAGAAGGCCGGACACTTGGTGGGCAAGGATGAACTGATCAAGCGCGTCTGGCCCGATGCGTTTGTCGAGGAAGGCAACCTCAACAAGAACATCTTTTTCTTGCGCAAGGCGCTGGGAGAATGGGACGGCGGTCGAGCATATGTGGAAACGGTTCCCAAACGCGGTTATCGTTTTGTCGCGCCCGTTAGTGAGGTTACTCACGCTGAGAGTGCCGCCAGCCAGCCGCCTACGCCGACTATAAATCTGATCGGCAAACGGGTGTCTCACTACCGCGTCCTCGACATCCTCGGTGGTGGCGGCATGGGCGTGGTTTACAGGGCGGAGGACTTGAAGTTAGGCCGCCGGGTCGCGATGAAGTTCCTTCCCGAGGAAATGGGGGGAGATTCTCTGACCCTACTGCGTTTTGAGCGCGAGGCTCGCACCGCCTCGTCACTCAATCACTCCAACATATGCACGATCTACGAATTCGGAGAACATGGGGGGCAGCCCTTCCTCGTCATGGAATTGCTCGAGGGTGAGACTCTCCGGGAGTTGATCTCTGGCACCTCAGTCTCACGTGGCTCAGATACACCGGGCTTGCCACTGCAAAAGCTCTTCGACATTGCGGTTCAAGTTGCCGAAGGATTGAACGGGGCCCATCAGAAGGGGATCATCCATCGCGACATCAAGCCGGTCAATATCTTCATAACCAAGGAAGGCGTCGCCAAAATCCTGGACTTCGGTTTGGCGAAACGGGCAACGGTTGCGGCCGGAATCGAAACAGAAGAACTGCGCGAGGATAACGCTGCCGGTCTAAAGACTGATCCTGGGATCAAAATCGAGCACAGCCTCACCAACGCCGGACTTGCCGTGGGCACCGCAGGCTACATGTCTCCCGAGCAGGCATTGGGAAGAAAATTAGATTCACGCACAGATATTTTTAGCTTTGGCCTCGTGCTCTACGAAATGGCAACGGGCAACCGGGCCTTCGCAGGCGATTCGTTGGCTGAGGTCCGTGATGCCATCCTCAGCCGCGATCCTGTTGCAGTACATCAGCTGAAGCCCAACCTTCCCGTGGAGTTCGAAAATATTATCTCCAAGGCGATAGAAAAGAAGCTCGAGCTGCGCTATCAGCTTGCTTCAGAAGTCTGCGCTGACTTGAAGAACGTGAAACGGAATTTGGACTCTCGGAGCGCCGTGCTCACTCCCACCTTTCCGGCCGGAGCGAGCGCTGTACGACAGCACACGAGAAATTGGCTTAAGATGTGGGCTCTGGCTTGCATCTTCGTCTTGTCGTGGGTCGCTGGCGGGTTCTATTGGTATAAGCGTACTTCACGCACAGCGCCCGTGCTCAAAGTGAGACAACTGACGCACAACTCTCCTGCAAACAGCGTTGGCAGTGGCGCAATTTCACCAGACGGAAAGTACTTGGCCTACTCCGATCTCACAGGATTACACGTCGAATCGCTTGCAACCGGCGAAACGCTGGACGTTCCACAACCACAAGAACTGAGGCACACGCCAGTGACGTGGACCATCCTTGCTGGGTGGTTGCCCGATAGTAGCGGGTTTGTCGCCAACGGGTACACGGGTGCGTCCCAACCCCGTTACAACGGGCGCGACACGGGGATCTGGGCCGTTAGCTTGAGGGGAGAAACGCACAAATTGCGCGACGACTCCATAGCATTCTCAATCTCGCCAGACGGTCTCTGGATCGCTTTTGGTAGTAATGCGGGCGAACTTTATGACCGTGAGGTTTGGCTGATGAAACCCGATGGCGGGGAGCCACACAAGATCTACGATGCCGAGCCGAATACCTTGATAACGTTAGCGAGGTGGTCGCCGGACGGACAACGAATCGCCTACCTGAAGCTGGATAACTCCGGCACAGCTATTTCGATCGAGAGTCGAGATCTTCGCCGTCGCTCTGCAACAGAAGTCCTTCGGGCTTCCCCTGTGGGTGTGTTGACAGGCTTTTTGTGGTTGCCCGATGGACAGATTGGGTACAGTGTAGCGAAAGATCGAAGTTTTAGGACATGCGACCACTGGAAGATACGCGTCGATTTGAACACCAGCCAGCCAATCGGAAGTCCGAACCCCGTGGCGAATTGGTTCCCTGGGTGCCCAGCCTATGTGAGCGTTACGGCGGATGGTAAGCATTTCGCGTTTGTGCGCGGTATAGACCAGTACACCATCTATACCGCGGACCTGGAAGCGAACGGAACGCGCGTCAGTTCACCCAGGCCTCTGACTCTCAGTGAGGGTCGGAATATTCCTAGCGGGTGGACATCTGAGAACAAGACGGTCGTTTTCATTTCTGATCGAAACGGGCCAATGGAAATTTTCCGACAGCCTGTGGATGCGGAGGTTGCTCAACGGATCTTTACGGGGCAAGCTATTACAGGGGCTGCCCGACTGTCGCCCGACGGCACCGAGATTCTGTACGTAGCGGCCGATCGAAGTGAACAAAGACTGATGCGCATCCACGTCGTGGGTGGCGCTCCGCAGGAAATCATGTCGGGCCACTTTGTTGACGGGAGTGCCCGGTGTGCACGGCTCCCGGCGACCGCGTGCGTGATCGCTGAAGAGAGTCCCGATCGCAAACATCTCATCTTTACTTCCATTGACTCGTTGAGCAGGCGGGGTCCCGAGCTCAGCAGATTTGACACCGACCCCGTTCGCGTACTCGACTCCCATTGGGCCCTGTCTCCCGATGGTGCACGGCTTGCCGTGCTGAACTCCTCGCAGGCGAAGATTCACATCCTTTCTCTAACAGGGCAGCCGCCCAGCGAGATTGCCCTGGATGGTTGGCCTAGCCTCGGCTACGTGAGTTGGACTTCAGACGGAAAAAGTCTGGTCGTCGGGAGCCATAAGAATCACGATGCAGCCCTACTGAACGTGGACCTTGAGGGGAAGATAAATCTGTTGTGGGAACAACATGGAGCGTTCGGGGTATCTGGCGTTCCTTCCCCAGACGGACGGCATATTGCGATTTGGCTGTGGACGACGAATAATAATATTTGGATGGCGGATAATCCGTAGATTCTCTCTGATCGACGCTCGGACTGCGGATCCAATTGAGACAACCGAACTTCCCGCAGTGTAAGATCCTGCGACGTCAAACGTCCCCGTAGCGTGGCATCGCTCTGTCTGCCGACGATGGAGAGGAGGTGGCTAGCGACGGCACGCGCCGGCCACGATCCTCAGCGCCATTGGCGTGGGAGCAACTAGCGTTCGCTAGTCGGCACGGAGGGCCTTGACCGGATCTATAAGCGCGGCGCGATGCGCCGGACGTAACGCTGTAAGCACTCCGACGCTGACAAGGACACATATGGCAAGCAGCATAGGCCAGAAGTTTAGCGTTCCCGTGCCGAATAGAAGGTTTCTCGCGACAAAACCCAAGGCTTCCGTAAAAACCAACCCGGGTACGATTCCGGCGATAAGGATTCCCATGGTCTGGCGCAAAACCAGCGTGTATACATCGCCGCGAGTTGCTCCTATTGCGATGCGGATTCCGATCTCCGATGTCCGGCGCGTGACGTTAAACGAAAGCAGTCCGTAAAAACCCAATGCTGCGAGCGCCAGAGCCAGGAGTCCAAAGGCACCGGTGAGCCGCGCCAGAAGTGTCTCTTTGAAGAGGCCGTCTTCGTACTCGGCATTCAAGGGCACGATGTCGGTTATCGGAAGGTGGGGATCGACAGAAAGTAAGGTCTGACGGATCGGCGAGTACAGGACGCCAAGGTGTCCGCTGGCCCGAACCTCGACGGTGCCTGCGGGCCTTGGCCGCTGATCGATGGAAAAATAGGCGACTGGTGGCGGAAGAGACCGCAAATCGTCGACTCGTGCATCGCCAGCCTCTCCAACGACAAGGTAGTCTGCATCGTGGGGTGCAGTTTCATAACCGATGCGGTGTCCGATCGGGCTTTCAGTTCCGAAAAGCTTGCGCGCAAAAGTATGGCTGAGGATGGCCACCGGTTGAGAAGTTGGCAGGTCTCGTTCATCAAAGTCCCGGCCCTGCAAGATGGGAATGCCCAAAGTATGGAAGTAGTTTGCCCCAACACGATTTTCTTCCCCGTGCATCAGCTTCTCGGAGATTTCTGGATGGCCAGAGACATGGATGGCAGTGTTCCAGATGCACCCAGGAATAGCGCACATTTGGACCGCGGCGTCTTTGACACCGGGAAGTTCCTTCAGCCGCGCAATCATGCGTCCGTACAAAGCCGGAAGATCATTCTCATTGTAGGCAGCGTTTGTGAAGTCTAGATGAATCGAAATGAGATGCTCACGATCCAGCCCTGCATTGACGTGGCTCAGATTGACGAGAGTCTGCGCAAACAGTGCGGCCATGCCCAGGAGCAGGAGAGAAAAGCTAACTTGCCCGGCCAATAACAGGCTGGACCACTTACGGGCCGTCCTGCTGTGCGGAGAGGACGAATTCGCTCTCGATTTCATGCTATCGGTAAGATTGTTTCGAGTGATCTGCCATGCGGGCAAAAAACTAAAGCCGGTCAGAGCAACAAGCAAAAGAGCGCCGCCAAAGGCAAATGCCTCCCATCCAACGTGCAGGTCCAAAGGGATGGTTGGCCCACTACCCGACGCCCACTGCAAAAGAAGGGAGCTGGCGGCGCGACCGATGACGAGAGCGAGAATAGCTCCGATGACTGCCAGCAACAAATCCTCAACCAACAACTGCCTTAAAAGTCGCCATCGACTCGCACCTAGTGAGGCGCGCACAGTGAGTTCCCGTTGACGGCTCAGCAAGCGAGCCAGTTGGAGATTCGCAAGATTTACGCAACCAACCAGTAGTACGAGCCCGGCCATCGCCATTAAGATGATAAGTGATTCCGAATAGTCTTCTCTCAGCGTGCCTTCGCCGGATGCCGCGGAGATAAGTTGCACACGCCTCCGCAGAATTTGCTCCTGCTCGCGGTGGTCTCTCGATGCGCTAGCAAGTAACGTTAGATCAGGCTCCAGGACTTCGGTCCAATGCGCGATGGCTGATGACTGTGCTGCGTCTGGGACGCGGGCCAAAACCCAAAGCCAGAAAACGCTCGCCTGATTCATGTACGGTGCTCTAATGTCCGCCCCGCTGCCAGGTCCCAACGAATCAAACCAGGAATGAAACCGTCCTGTGGCTTGTGCCTCGATAGGCAACCAAATATCCGGGGCTTGGCCTGCCACGACACCTGAAAAGCGATCGGGCGCAATCCCGACGATGACGACCGGGACGCCGTTTAGTACGGCTTGTTTCCCTATGACGGAGGGACCAGCGCCGAACGACTGCTTCCAGAAGCCGTAACGGAGAACAACTGGCTGCTCGTCCTGTCCGAGTTCCTCGTCCCTCCTGAAAAAGAACCTGCCGCTTGCGGGCGAGATACCAAGCACGTCGAAGAAATTGTCCGAAACCATCTGAACGCTAACTCGCTCTGGCGAACGACCACTTGGCTGCAAGACTCCCTCAGAAATACCTGATCGGGCAATCACAGGGGCGACATCCGCCGTCGCTTGTCGAAGGTGTTGATACGCCGGATAAGAGAAAAACCATTGTCCATCGAACGGAGATTTCACCGCGTGGAGGGAATAGAGTTGGCTAGGTTTCGTGACGGGCAGTCGCGCAAAGAGCGCTTCGTGTAGCAGCTGAAAGATGGCGAGATTCGCGCCAATGCCGAGAGCCAGAGTCAGAACTACCGTTAGAGCAAACCCCGGCGCTCTCCGCAGTTGGCGCACGGCATATGGTAAGTCTTGCGACAAAGTCATGTGCCTTTCCCTTGGACTGCCTGTTAGGCATTATTGTAGCGGAGAGCACGGCTCTAGAGGTGCCATCGTTGAGAGTTGTTTTTCTGTACTGAATTCAGCAGTTTCGGATGGCAAGCCACTCAGCCAGTCGAACATCCTGCGGCGCTGGCTACATCCTATTCAATTGGAAATGCCCGGAGATTGGCCGTACAACGACCGGCGCTCACGCCTTCCGTCGATTCCGCGACACCTACTTAAAGAACTACACGTCTACGCCTCCGGGCATCATCAATTTCTGGTTGGGGTGGGCCGGAGAAGGCATGTCGGACCTCTACGATAAAATCCGGCATGACGCGAAATCCTGCTCCTCTTGACAATCAGTAGGAGAGGTGTACTCTTCCTCCTGAACCTCAGGGGGAATGCGTCTATGCCGGCGGACAAGCCGAGTGATCTCGTTTAAGGCAGTTTGGACATGCCCACTCTGACAACGCCGGCGCTGAAACCCATGCACGGATATGGGATCGCCGTCCGGCTCGAACAGATGAGCAAGAACGTTTTCCGGCTCAATGCAGGTTCGCTGTTTGCCGCCTTTCAGCGCCTGCAACGAGCGGGGCTGATCAGAGGCGAATGGAAAGCCACCGAGAATAGCCGGCGCGCAAAGTATTACGCCCTAACAGACCAGGGACGAAAGAGGCTCAACAGCGAAACAAGAGAATGGGGAAGGCAAGTGGCGGCAATCGCCAGAATCTTGCAGGCGTCGTAGGGAGGTTCCATGTCATTGCTGCGAAGCATAGGGGGCGGGCTCCGATCGTTGTTTCGAAAGGAGCAAGTCAGCCGGGAGCTGGACGAAGAATTAAACGGCTTCTTGGAGCTGGCCGCCGAAGAAAAGATGAAGCAGGGGATGCGCCGGAAGGAAGCGCTCCGCGCGGTCCGGCTTGAGCAGGGCACTCTCGAACTTACGAGGGAAGTCGTCCGCTCTGCCGGCTGGGAATCCTTTGTTGAAACGTGTTGGCAGGACTTACGTTTCGCCGCCCGCATGCTACGCAAAAGCCTCGGCTTCACGCTCGTCGCGATGCTCACCCTCGCTCTTGGCATCGGTGGAAACACCGCGGTCTTCAGCGTCATGAACACCGTTCTCCTTCGTTACCTTCCTCTGCCCAACCCTCAGCAACTCGTATTCTTGCGCCTTCCCAATGCGACGCCCGACGGCGTGAGCACCACCGGTGACGGCGACAGGTCCTTCTCCTACCCGGTGTTTGAAGCGCTTCGCAAAGAGCACGCCGTTTTTTCTGACTTGATGGCCTATATGCCTTTAGCCGTTGACAAAGTGGCCGTGCGCATCGGTGAGGATCCCGAAGAAGCGGAAGCCGACATGGTCAGCGGCAACTTCTTTTCCGGGCTCGGCGTTTCCTTTACGCGCGGCCGCGGGTTCGCGCTCGAGGACGAGACCGCGCACGCCAGCGTCCTCGTTCTCAGCTATTCCTACTGGACCACGCGCTTCGGCCGCAGTCCCTCCGCCATCGGCCAAACCATTTACGTAAAAGGCGTTCCATTCACCGTGATCGGCGTGACCGCTCAGGGCTTCTATGGCGTCGAGCCTGCCTCTTCCACCGATTTCTGGATTCCGCTTCAGAATCGCTTCGAGCTCACTGCATGGGGCGAGGAGCCCTCGCTGGACACTTTCTATGGCGCTCCGAAGTGGTGGTGCATTCAGCTGATCGGCCGTCTCGTTCCGGGTGTCACGGAATCTCAGGCGCTGGCGAAGTTAGATCCCGTCTTTCAAAGCGCCGCGCTTATCGGTCTGGGCACTCCCGATCCAAAAGCGAAGAAAAACATTTTGGCCTTCAGTTCCACGCAGGGAATTCAAGGTCTGCGCGACGACTATCAAAAGCCCCTCCAGATTCTCTTGGCCATGGTCGGACTCGTTCTTGCAATTGCTTGTGCCAACGTGTCGATGCTCGTCGTCGCCCGCAATTCCACTCGCGCCCGCGAATTTTCGGTGCGCATGGCTCTTGGCGCTGGCCGCGGCCGTCTTTTGCGGCAGACGCTGACGGAGAGCATCCTCCTAGTCGCCGCTGGGGCGGCCTTCGGTTGGCTGTTTGCGATTTCCGGCAGTCAGGCACTCGCCGCCTGGTCAGGCATGGAAATTCCGTTCGTGCTTGATTCGCGCGTTTTGCTCTTCACTTTGGCAATCTCGATCAGCTGCGCCATTATCTTCGGGCTGGCCCCGCTTCGGAGGGCTGTCAGCGTCCCCGTCGGAGTTACACTCAAGATCTCCAATGCCACCGCCTATCGCGACCAGAGGAGCTCCTGGTCAGGAAAAGTTGTCGTCGCCTCGCAGATGGCCTTATGCCTTATCTTGCTGGTTGGCTCGGGACTGCTCGTGCGTTCTCTACGCAACTATCAGACCTTGTCTTTGGGGCTTCGCGTGGATGGGCTTCTCGTGTTCGGCACGGATCCCTTCTCAGTGCACAGCGACGAGGAAAAGGAGCATTTTTATCAAAATCTGCTTGCCCGCTTGCGTGAAGCTCCCGGAGTTGAGTCCGCTACGCTCGTCTCGCACCGCCTAGGTTCCGGCTGGGGCTGGAATAGCGTTTGGACCATCGACGGCGTGGAGCCTCAAGGGCCTTTTTCTGAAATCGGCATGAGCGCGAACCACGTCGGCCCCAACTTCTGCCACACTCTCGGCATCCCCATTCTCCGCGGCCGCGACGTTACAGACGCCGACACGCGGTCCGCGCCCAAAGTGGTTCTCGTCAACGAAACCTTCTCAAATCGCTTCTTCCCCAAGGGAGATGCGCTGGGCCATTCGGTCGGAAAAAACAAACCAGAAAACAACTTCACCGTCGTCGGCGTCATCGGCGACAGCAAGTATAAGCGTGTCGACGAAAAATCGAAGCCCACTCTCTACTTCCCGTTCGCGCAAAACACTTCGATCCCCAACATGCAAGTCGAGTTGCGCACCCACGGCAATCCCGAAGCTCTCATCCCCAGCGTCCATGCTGTTCTCCACGGCCTCGATCCCAATCTTCCCATACAGAAGCCCATGACCCAGCGCGCCCAATTCGACGAGTCTTACTCGCAGGCCCGCCTCTTTGCCCGTCTCTCCATTTTTTTTTGGCGTCATCGCCGTGTTGCTGGTCGCCACTGGCCTGTACGGCACGCTCGCCTATCGCGTCGACCGCCGCACTTCGGAAATCGGCGTCCGCATGGCGCTCGGCGCACAGCACGGGCAAGTGCTGTGGTTGATTTTGCGTGAAAGTCTGCTGGTCAGCGGGGCCGCCATTCTCGCTGGCGTTCCCGTTGCCATTGCTGGCGCACGCCTCATGCGCTCCATGCTCTTTGGCGTCCAGCCCGGCGATATGATCTCGTTTCTGCTCGCTTTGTTCGGCGTAATTCTTGTTGCGCTCGCGGCTTCAATCATCCCCGCGCGCCGTGCGATGCGTGTCGATCCTATGGTCGCTTTGCGCTACGAGTAGGAGCTACGTATGCCCTTCTTACGGAACATTACAAGCGGCCTCCGGTCATTGTTCCGAAAGGGGCAGGTCGACCGAGAGTTAGATGAGGAGCTCCGCGCCTACCAGGAGATGGCCGCCGAAGAAAAGATGAAGCAGGGGATGAGCCACAAGGAAGCGTTGCGAGCCGTCCGGTTGGAGCAGGGGAGTCTCGAAGTTACGAAGGAAGTCGTGCGCTCTGCCGGCTGGGAAATGTTTGTAGAGACGCTGTGGCAGGATTTGCACTTCGCTACCCGCATGCTCTGCAAGTCTCCCGGTTTCACAGCGATCACAGTAGTGACCCTGGCCCTCGGCATCGGCGCCAACACCGCGATGTTCAGTGTGGTTCAAGGCGTCTTGCTGGCTCCGCTGCAATATTTCCATCCGGATCGTCTGGTAATGGTGTGGGAGAACAATCTGCGCTTTCCGCGAACGTGGGTTTCGTATCCTAACTATCGAGATTGGCAACGCGGTGCTCGCTCATTGCAGCAAATGGCCGCGTTCAGGGTCGCCATCATCAGCAATCGTTTGTGGAGAAATCGGTTCGACGGCAGCCATGAGGCGCTGGGCAAGTCACTAACCCTGGAGGGAGTGGATTACACCATCGTCGGAGTCACCCCGCTAGGATTTCGTCTAATGGAAGACGTGCCGGAAGACGGTGCCGACGTTTACACACCGCTGGGCCGGAGCGATCCTCTAATCCTCAACGATCGCGCAGGCCACAATGGAATCTGCTCCTTAGCCCGCCTGGGACCTGGGGTGACGTTGGCACAGGCTCAAGCGGAGATCAGTACGATACAGAATGGCATGGACCAGCTCTATCCCGATGCCAATCGGGATCTGGGAATTTACATCGAGCCCCTCAAGCAGTTTGTCGTAGGGGACGCCGCCAAAATGCTTCTGCTGTTGTTCCAACCATCGTCCCAACTTCGTACCAACAATCGGGCGATTATCTGCAAAATCGGCGGCCATGCCGAAAGTCGATTTCCGCGAAGAAGTCGTAAACGTCGCTCTTGAGAAATGGTTGCGTTCCGAAAGACCCAACGTTGGGCGCATCATTGGCAGTATCGCCTCAGCTGCGGCAGCTGTGGCGATCGGAGCCCACTCTGGCTTGCCGCCACTGCTTTCAGTACCGTTGGTGGGTGCGGCCTCCTTCGTGGGGACGCGCCTACTCGGCAAGGCAGCCGAATCGGCAAGTGGAATTACTTCCCGGTAGCCCGTTCTCCACCAGAAACCCGCCCAAGGCCTATCGATGCCGAAAGGGGACCTTGAAAACCGTAGCTGAAACGCGCAGGATTATCCCGTTTACTACGCCTTCCTAGGGGCGGGCGGACCGAGTCCCCAAAATGGCAGTCGGCAGAGCACGCACATGACCTCGCGACTGCCCTAGAGATTATCGGGTGGTCGCCCGTCACGGCGTGATTGTGCTTTTTGTGCGTAAGTTCTCCTTCGGAACTAAGTCATGCGCAACAATCGGGCATTCCAAATTCTCGCAGTGTTCATCGCATTGGTATCAGCGGTGCTGGGTGGCTGCAAAAAATCCACGAATTGGACCGATACATCTTCGCACAAGAGCGGCTTCGTCATCGCAAATGGCGTTCGCCTCCACTACCTGGATTGGGGTGGTTCAGGTCCGGTGCTCATTCTCATCCACGGTTACGGTGACAATCCGCATGTGTTCGACGATCTCGCTCCAGCCTTCACCGACCACTACCGGGTGCTCGCTTACGCTCGGCGGGGCCATGACCAGTCCGATGCGAAGGGGCCGTACGACACCGCTACACTGACAGAAGACCTTCGAGGCCTGATGGATGGACTGGGCATCTCCAAAGCTAATCTTGCGGGGTGGTCCATGGGTGGAGACGAGATCACTGCGATGGCGGGTATTCATCCGGAACGAGTCGACCGCATTGTATACCTCGACGGCGCTTACGATTGGGCTGACCCTGCCTTTGTCGCGGCATTTAAAGCGATCCCTCCGATCTACATGGAATCACCGCCCAGCGCCATGAGATCGCTCGATGCCTACCGAATGTACCAAAGGACGCTGTGGTTCCCCGGCGTGAGCGACCCAAGCCGATTCGAAGCCTACATTCGAGACTCGGTAGTTGTCCAGCCCGACGGGACCGTACGGCCGAGGATGAGTGACAGCGCCGCGGAGGCGCTCGCCACCACCCTGCTCACAGACCATCGGGACTACACCAAGGTCCGCTTGCCTGCCCTCGCGATCTATGCCGCGTCAATGGCAGATATTCGCAACGGGAACTCCTCCCAGCTTGCGCAGAACCTCGCCTGGGAACAGAAATATATGGCCCCATTCCGAGCTGCATCCAGTGAACGCGTCCGCCGGGAGCTGCCCAACGTCGAGATTGTGAACGTCCCTGGCACTCACATGGATTTCGTGTTCACATCCCGTGACCAAGTTGTGGGAGCCATGCTGCGGTTCCTCAGCGAGTCTGCAGCCTAGAAATAGATCAGGTCTCGCTTTTCTGCGAACTACGACACCTGCTCCGCAGCAGAAGACTCGATCCGATCTGGCGCGCTTGCGTTACCGGGTCTCGTGGCGTGATCGGGGAAAAGGATGGGTGAGATGTTCAACTGGGCATTACACAAGGGAAGACTTCTGATGGCTCTGTCGTGTGTGGTCGGCCGGTCTGGTTTCCTGGCCGCCGCCGCGCCGCCAGCATCAGCGCAGTTCAAAGCATGGGTCATGGCCAAGCTCCCCGAGATACCTTGGGGTATGGGAGTTGATTCGAAGGGCAACATCTACACATCTCTTCCTCGAATCGGCGAAGTTGTGGTGCTAAAGGATGACGGCACCTACGATCACATCGCCTGGGTGCCTTCGAAGGAAGAAAGCGGAAAGGATGGCATTGGCTTAGCAGGACTCGATAAGGCGGACAACATTTACGTCTTTGACAAGGCTCATTCGAGATATGAAGGGGAGGATTCGACGAATCCCTTCCATCCGGCGTGCCGGGACGCGACGGCGACTCGCACCGGGATCTATAAGATCGACGCCAAGACGCGACGGGTGACGGCCCTCGCCACAAAAGCGGACGGTTGGCCGTTCTGCTTTCCTCATGGTGTAGCTGTTGACTCGAACGGCAATGTGTACATGGCTGACATCACCTACTCGGCTATTTGGAAGATCTCGCCGGATGGCAAGAAAGTTGATCTCTGGTCGGCCCACCCCCTGTTAAACTGGCCGCCGAGTCCTTATTCCGGAGTCTTCTTCGATTCGGAAGTCTACCTAGGTGTCAGCGCTATAGCGATCGACAAACAACAGAAGAACATCTACGCGGTTACCATGGGCGTTCCGATGGTGCTCAGAATCCCGATCAAGGAAGACGGATCGGCCGGTGAACCCAAGCCGCTGCAGCCCAGCGGACACTCGCTACTCGATGCGGTCCTGTTGGACCCAAGAGGCAACATCTACGTCTCCGAGATGTTGCGAAACGAGATCTGGGTCCTATCGCCCGACGGATCGCAACG